>Ga0209971_1000002_pt1 | contig 120509 bp, 107 predicted proteins | sample InoplaM3SAM_FD_187588 | JGI IMG/M metagenome (GOLD analysis project Ga0209971, IMG submission 187588) | Arabidopsis thaliana rhizosphere microbial communities from the Joint Genome Institute, USA, that affect carbon cycling - Inoculated... | ecosystem: Host-associated > Plants > Roots >... | reverse complement strand
GTCCGCGCCGTGCTCGGTGATGTCCACCACCGTGCCCCGCACCGCGACGTAGCGGTTCGGATCGTCGGGATCGGCGATCTGGCTGGCCTGGGCGATGGCGGTGAAGGTGGGCTCGTCCTGCTCCCGCAGGAAGGCCAGGGTACGGTCGGAGAAGACGATGCCCCAGCCGAACGTATCGTCGGCGGCGTCGCGCTCGAAGACGGTGATCCGGTGCGACGGGTCGCGGCGCATCATGAGCAGGGAGAAGTAGAGCCCGGCCGGGCCGCCCCCGAGAACGTTGATCCTCACGAGAGCACCACCGTCTCGCCGGTGCGCGCGGCCGCCGCCCCGGAGGCCAGCTCCAGCACGACCTGCGCCACCTCGTCGGGCTCGATCAGCCGACCGGAGGCGTTGAGCCGGGCCAGCGCCTGCGTGGCCTCGCCGAGCGACTGCCCGGTCTTCTCGCTGATGCGCGCGGCCGCGCGGGACGCCAGGTCGGTCGCCACGTAGCCGGGGCACACCGCATTGACGGTGACGCCGCGCCCGGCGACCTCCGCGGCGACCGAGCGGGTCAGGCCGACCAGGGCGTGCTTCGAGGCGGAGTAGGCCGCGATGTACGGAGCGCCCGCGAGCCCCACGGTGGAGGCGATGTTGATGACGCGGCCCCACCGCCGCTCGAGCATGCCGGGCAGCAGCGCGCGGGTGAAGAGATAGGGCGCGGTCGCGTTGATGGCCACATGGCGCTGCCACAGCGCGAGATCCGTGCGGGCCAGCGGCGCGGATTCGGCGACGCCCGCGTTGTTGACCAGGATGTCCACCGGCGGGCGCTCGGCGCGGATCCGGTCGAGCGCGGCCGCCACTGCCGCGGGATCCGCGACGTCGAGCGGGTAGCATGCGACCGCGGGCGCGCCCGCATCGGTCGCCTCGGCCGCGGCCGACCGCAGCGCGCTCTCGGTGCGGCCGCTCAGCACGAGCCCGGCCCCGGCTCGGCCGAGAGCGAGCGCGATGGCTCGCCCGATGCCCCGACCGCCGCCGGTCACCAGGGCGGTGCGGTCCTTCAGCGCGCCCGCGCCGTCAGTCACGCCCGGGCGGGCTCCACGGCGGCGCGATCAACCGCCCGCGTCGGACGCGCCGCTTCCGGGACGTCTCCTCCCCGAGCGTTGAAGGGCCCATCCGCGCGCGATTATACTACCCGCGCTCTATGGGCCGTCCCTTCCAGCAGGTCTCCCTCACCGACGCGGTCGGCCGACTCCGCGCCGGCATGAAGGTGCTCGTCGCTCCCGGCGCGGGCGATCCCTCCGCGCTCATCGCGGAGATCCTCCGCCAGGCGGATCGCCTCGCTCCGCTCACCCTGATGGGCGGGCTGCGCCTCGACGACTACGCGTTCGCGGCGCCCGCGTACGCGGGAAGGATCCGCTTCGCCACCTGGCACATGTCCCCGCGCCTCGCGGAGGCCGACGCGCGCGGAGACGTCGACTTCGTGCCCGCGCGCTACTTCGACACCGTCGGCCTGTTCTCGGCGGGCGGCGCCTGGGCTCCCGACGCGGTGCTGGTGCACACCGCGCCCCCGGATCGCGGCGGGCATCTCTCGCTCGGCGTCTCGGTCAGCTACCTGCTGCCGGCGGCCCGCCGCGCTCCGCTCGTCATCGCGCAGGTGAATCCGCGCATGCCGCGCACGCTCGGCCAGGCGTTCCTCCATCACTCGCAGGTGGACGCGTGGACGCCCGTCGACCATCCGCTCCTCGAGTACCCGCCGACTCCGGTGGGCGAGGTCGAGCGGCGCATCGCGGGCCACGTGGCGGACCTGATCCCGGACGGGGCGACGGTGCAGGTCGGGGTGGGCTCGATCCCGCAGGCGGTGATGGAGGCGCTGGCGGGCAAGAAGGATCTCGGCGTCCACTCGCTGCTGGTCGACCACATGCTGCCGCTCGTGCAAACCGGAGTGATCACCAACGCGCGCAAGCGCCTGCACCCGGGCCGGATGGACGTGGGCGAGATCATGGGCACCGCCGCCCTGTACCGATGGAGCCACGAGAACCCGCTCGTGAACATGGAGCCGTCCGACGTCGTGCACGACCCGCACGTGATCGCCGCGCTCGGCGATTTCGTCTCGGTGAACTCGGCGCTCGAGGTCGACCTGCTGGGGCAGGTGAACGCGGAGAGCGTGGACGGCCGCCAGATCACCGGCATCGGCGGGCAGTTCGACTTCGTGCTGGGGTCGGGGCGGGCGGCGGGCGGGCGGTCGATCATCGCGCTGCCCGCCGGCGCCGCGCGCGGCACGCGCTCGCGGATCGTGGCGCGCCTGGGCGCGGGCACGCGGGTGACCACCCCGCGCTTCCTGAGCGACTACGTGGTGACCGAGCACGGGGTGGCGGCGCTGCGCGGACAAAGCGACGCCGGGCGGGCGCGGGCACTGGTCCGCATCGCCGACCCGGCGTTCCGGGACGCGCTCGAGCGCGCGATCAGCCCTTGAGCTTGTCGATCTCGGTGAAGATCTCCTGATCCTCGGGGAAGCGATACGTGACCTGGTTGTCGTAGATCATCGTGTCGTCGACCTCGACGGTGAAGATGCCGCCGACGCCTTCCCGAAGCTCGGAGGTGATGCCGTACTTACTCTTGATGGCGGCCTGCAAACTGGAGGCCTGAGGCAGATAGTTTCACTCTCCGCAGTAGGTGATCCGGACGTGCATGGAACCCTCCTTTTACGAAAACTTGGCGCCGGACTGTCGCGTATGATACGGACGCTCCCGGGACCTGTCAAATGACCCGGCATCTCCTCATCGACACCGACCCCGGCATCGACGACGCGCTGGCCATCTTGCTCGCCCTGTCATCGCCGGACGCACGCGTCGAAGCGATCACCACCGTCGCGGGCAACGTGTCGGTGGACCTGGCCACCGTGAACGCCCGCCGCATCCTGGCGGTGGCCGCGCCCGATCCGATGCCGCCGGTCTTCCAGGGTGCGCCGACGCCGCTGAAGGGCGCGCTGGTCACCGCGGCCCACGTCCACGGCGACGACGGCCTCGGCCACCTCGATCGCTTCGTGGAGCCCGACGGCCGGCCCCGCTATCCGGAGCCCGCGGTCCCTCTTGAGACGGCCGCGGCGGCGGAAGCGATTCTGGACACCGCGGATCGCTGGGGCCGGGACCTGACCATCGTGGCCCTGGGGCCGCTCACCAACGTGGCCGCCGCCCTCGCCCTCGACGCCCGGGGCCTCGCCCGGGCCGGGCGGATCGTGGTGATGGGCGGGGCCATCGCGGTGCCGGGCAACGTGACGCCGGCGGCCGAGTTCAACATCCACGTCGATCCCGAGGCGGCCGCGATGGTGCTCTCCGCGGGCCTGCCGATCGAGCTGATCCCGCTCGACGTGACCCGCCAGGTGGTGCTGGCCGAGCGCGCCCTCGTCGGACGTCTGCGCGGGCGCGCGAGCCCCGTCGCGCGCTTCATCCTCGATTTCACCGGCCACGGCTTCGCCTTCGGCGACGAGCGGGAAGGCGGCGGCATCGTGCTGCACGACCCGCTCGCGATGGCGGTGGCGCTCGATCCGTCGCTCGTGACCTTCGAGGCGCTCCACGTCGAGGTCGAGTGCGAGGGACGGCTCGCCCGTGGCCTGACGCTGGCCGACCGCCGTCGACCTCCGGCCGGCGGTCCCGCGTCGCCCGCCTGCCGGGTGGCCCTCGCGGTGGACGTGGAGCGGGCGCTGCGTCTGGTCCTGGAGGGCCTGTGCCCCGCGTCTGCGTGATCGGCTCCGCGAACCTGGACTTCACGGTGGCGCTTCCGCGGCTGCCGCGGACGGGCGAGACGGTCTCGGCAGGCACCCTGCTGGTCGACCGCGGCGGCAAGGGCGCCAACCAGGCGGTGGCGGCGCGACGCCTGGGTGCCGAGGTGCGGATGATCGGCTGCGTCGGCGACGACGACTCCGGCGGCGAGATTCGTCGAGCCCTGCGCGAGCAGGGAATCGGGGTGGACGGCATCGCGACCTCGTCGGACGCCGCGACCGGCACCGCGCTGATCTTCGTGGACCGGGAGGGCCGCAACCAGATCGGGGTCGCCCCGGGGGCCAACCATCGGCTGACCGTCGAGATGGCGCGGGCCGGCCAGGACGCGATCGCGTGGGCCGAGGTGCTGGTGAGCCAGCTGGAGGTCCCGGTGCCGGTGGTGCGCTGGGCGCTCGAGACCGCCCGCCGGCACGGCGTGCCCACCGTGCTCAATCCGGCGCCGGTCCAGGAACTGTCGGACGAGCTCCTCTCACTGGTGACCTACCTCACGCCCAACGCGGGCGAGGTCGCGGCGCTGACCGGCATCGAGGTGCGGGATCTCGAGTCGGGGCGACAGGCGGCCGCGCGCCTGTGCGAGCGCGGCGCGGGGACGGTGATCATCACCCTCGGCGAGCAGGGTGCGCTGGTCTGCGACGGCGCCTCCGCGGTGCACTTCGAGGCGTTCCCGGTGGAGGTGGTGGACACCACCGGCGCGGGCGACGCGTTCAACGGCGCGCTGGCGGTCGGCCTGGCGGCCGGCGGCAGCCTCGAGCAGGTGATCCCGCTGGCCAGCGCCGCTGCCGCGCTCACGTGCACGCGCCGCGGGGCCCAGGACGCGCTGCCCGACCGCGCCGACGTCGAGCGCTTCCTTCAGTCTCTCCGGGGCCGCTGAAGGGCCCTAGCGCAGGCGGACGCGGAGGGCGTCGACGCGCGCCACCGCCGCCTGCACGGTGGACTCGCTGAGCCGCCCGTCGGCGATGGCGCGGGTGACGGCGGCGACCACCCGCTCGGCCGCCCGATCGTCGATCCGCCCCGTGTTCTGGGAAACCAGGAGCACGTCCACGCCCGCGTTGAGCGCCAGCACCGACGCCTCCTCGAGCCCGTAGTGCTGGGCGATGGCGCCCATCAGCAGGTCGTCCGATACCACGACCCCGTCGTAGTGGAGCCAGCCGCGGAGCACGCGGCGCACGGTGAAGCGCGACAGCGTCGCGGGGTCCCACGGATCGAGGCCGCGATTGAACACGTGCGCGGTCATCACGCTATCGGCCAGGCCGTCCGCGATGAGCGCGCGGTAGGGTGAGAGCTCCACGCGCAGCACCGCGGTATCGGTCACCTCGGTGAAGCCCAGGTGGGAGTCCTGGCGGCTCGAGCCGTGGCCGGGGAAGTGCTTCAGCGCGGTGAGCACGCCCGCCTCGTGCATGCCCTGCACGAAGGCGCGCGCATGCGCGATCACCCGCTCCGGATCGGCGGAGTACGTGCGGCCGGTGGTGACCACCGCCGGGTTGGTCGGGTTCACCGCCACGTCCACCACCGGGGCCAGGTCCCAGTTGATGCCGGCCTCGCGCAGCATCCGGCCCATGCGGCCGGCCTCGGCCCGGGTGAACGCGGGATCATCCCGCGCGCCCACCTCCTGCGCCGACAGGGTCGGCAGATATCCCAGGCGCGGCGAGAGGCGCATGACCCGGCCGCCCTCCGCGTCGGTGGCGATGAAGAGCGGCCGCCCCGCGCAACCCGCGGCCAGAGCCTGCAGGTCGCGGGTGAGCGTGGTGATCTGCTCGGGGCTCACCATGTTGCGCGGCCGGCCCGACGCGGCGAAACGCTCGAAGAGGAGCACGCCGCCGACCTTGACGTCGCACACCAGGCGCCGCACTTCCGCGTTGCCGGCGACCTCCGTGCCGCTGAAGCCTACCAGGAGGAGATCGGCGATCCGCAGGCGCACCGGATCGGGGGCGGGGCGAGGCGTCACGAGCGCGCAGCCGGACACCGCCAGGGCCAGCGCGAGAAGCGTCCCTCGACGACGGAGGGGCCGAACGCTCACCCGCGGGCGCCGCGGGCGGCCGCGACGAGGCGCCGCACCCGCTCGGCGTCGACCGGGTTCGGGAGACGGCCGTCGCGCTTGATCGAGGTGCCCACGATCACCCCATCGGCCACCGAGAGCAGCTCGGCGACCGTCTCGGGCGACGCGCCGCTGCCCACCAGGAGCGGGGCCTCGGGGACCGCGCCGCGCACCCGCTTGAGATCGCTCATGGGCGTCGGCTCGCCGGTGGCCGCCCCCGAGACCACCAGCGCGTCGGCGAGACCGCGCGCGAAGCAATCGCGCGCCTCCTGCTCGATCGGCACCGGGGCCAGCGGCATCCCGTGCTTGGCCTGCACGTCGGCGAGGATGGCCACGTTGGCCCCGAGCAGCCGGCGGTAGCGGAGGCTGTCGTGGGCGTCGGACTGAATGAGGCCCTGATCGGCCACCACCGCGCCCACGTGGACGTTGACGCGCACGAAGCGGGCGCCCGCGCTGGCCGCGATGGCCAGGGCAGAGCGGACGTCGTTCTTCAGCACGTTGACCCCGATGGGCAGGCGCACCTGGCGCCGGATCTCCGCGACCGCCACCGCCATGCCGGCCACGCTGGCCGCGTCCACGCGCCCGGCGGTGAAAGGCACGTCGCCGTGGTTCTCGACCATGATCGCGTCGGCGCCGCCCTCGGCGAGCGCCCGCGCGTCGTCGAGCGCGGCGCGCAGCACGCCGGTCATGTCGCCGTCCCAGCGAGGGCTGCCCGGGAGCGCGCGGAGGTGCACCATGCCGATCACCGCGCGGGTGATCCGATCGGGAAGTCCGAGCACGGCCGCGATGGTCATGTGATCGCGGAAATCATAGCACGCGAGAATGGCGGCCCCCGACCGCGACGCTGGAATATACTGACTCATGTCATGGCGATGACGCCGGGAGCCGCCGCGCCGCGAATCTTCTACGGATGGTGGGTGGCGCTGGCACTGGCGATCATCGTGCTGCTCTCCTCGGGAATCCGCTTCACGATCGGTCCCTTTCTCAAGCCGGTGACCGACGACCTGGGCGTCGACCGCGGCAGCTTCTCCCTCGTGGTCGCGGCCTCGCTCCTCCTGTACGGCGCGTTCATGCCGCTGGTCGGACGCCTCGTGGACCGGATCGGCGCGCGCGTGGTGTGCGCGGGCGGTGCGTTCGTGACGGCCGTCTCGCTCGTGCTCACCGGCCGCATGACCACCCTGTGGGAGTTCTATCTGTACTACGCGGTGATCGGCTCGCTCGGCCTCGCGGCCACCGGCCACGTGATGGGCTCGGTGATGCTGGCCCGCTGGTTCGTGCGGCACCGCGGGGTCACCATGAGCTCGCTGGGCTCCGCCTCCATGGCGGGCATGGCGGTGCTGGTCCCGGCCGCGATGTGGAGCATCCTGCGGTACGGATGGCGGACGAGCTGCGTGATCCTCGGGGTGGTCTCGCTGGCCATCACCCTGCCGCTGGCTCTCTGGGTACTCCGCGACGATCCCGAGAGCATGGGGCTGCACCCGGACGGCCGACCGGCCCCGCCGGCGGCGGGCGTCGCGTTCGTCGAGCGCACCGCGATCGCGGACGCGCTGCGGATCCCGTCCTTCTGGCTGCTCACCGCGGGACTCTTCAACTGCGGCTTCTCGATGAGCCTGCTCTCCGCCCACGGCGTGCCGATGCTGACCGACCACGGCTTCCACCCCATGACCGCATCGTCGGCGATCGGCTTCCTGGGGATGACCGCGATCGGGGGCGGGCTGACGCTCGGGCTCATCTCCGACCGCTGGGGGCGGAAGCCGGTGCTCGCCGCGGTCTACGTGCTGCGGGTCGCCGCCTTCGGCATGCTCTTCACCGTCCACGACCCCCGGCTGCTCCTGCTCGTGGCCGCCATCGGCGGCGTCGGGATGTCGGGCAGCCTGGCCATGACCTCGGCGCTCACCGGAGACCTGTTCGGCCGGTACTCGGTGGGCTCGCTCTTCGGTCTGATCTTCCTCTCGCATCAGGCGGGCGCGGCGCTGGGCTCCTGGCTGGGCGGCGCCCTGTTCGATCTCACCGGCGGCTACGGCGCCGCGTTCGCGGTGGCCGCGGCGCTGCTCCTGATCGCCGCCGGGCTCAGCCTCGCGATCAACGAGACGGCGCGGACGGCAAGCCGCGCGGTGCCGCTGCCGGGTCGGCCACATCCGGTGGCTGGAGGACGCTGATGGGCTATCGCACCATCCTGGTGGATCGGACCGACGGCATCGCGACCATCACCCTGAACCGGCCCGAGGCGCGCAATGCGCTGGACCTCGTGATGCGCCGCGAGCTGCTCGCGACCCTCGACGAGCTCGACGTCGACGCGGCGTGCCGCGTGGTGGTCCTCACCGGCGCGGGCGGGCACTTCTCGGCCGGCGGCGACGTGAAGACCATGGCGGCCAAGCGGCACACCGCGGCGGAGGGGCGCGCCCGGGTGGAATCGCTGAACCGCTTCGTCGTCCGGCTGTTCGAGTTCCCGAAGCCGACCATCGCGATGGTGGACGGCTTCGCGGTGGGCGCCGGATGCAACATCGCCCTGGGCTGCGACCTGGTGATCGCGTCGGACCGGGCCCGCTTCGGCGAGGTGTTCGCCAAGATCGGTCTCGTGCCGGACGGCGGCGGGACCTGGCTGCTCCCGCGCCTGGTCGGGCTCGCCAAGGCCAAGGAGCTCGTGTTCTCCGCCGACATCATCGACGCGGCCGAAGCCCTGCGCATCGGGCTCGTCAACCGCGTGGTGCCCGCGGCCGATCTGGAGAAGACCACGCGGGCATTCGCGGCGCGCATCGCGGCCGGCCCGCCCGCCGCGCTGAGCCTCGCCAAGGCCCTGCTGAACCGCTCGGCCACCGTGGACCTGGCCACGTCGCTGGGCTTCGAGGCCTACGCCCAGGCCCAGACCATCACCTCGGAGGACCACGCCGAGGGGGTCCGCGCCTTCCTCGAGAAGCGGCCGCCGACCTTCACCGGCGCGTGACCGCCGACCGCTCCCGCCGGTGACGTCCGCGAACGGGTTTCGTGGCTGGCTGGAGCGCCTCGGCTGGAGCCGCGCGCCCGCGCGGCGCGGGCTGGTGCTGGCGGGCGGCGGCGTCATCGGGGGCATGTACGAGGTCGGGGCGCTCGCCGCGCTCGACGAGGTGCTGCCCGACTTCCGGGCCAACGAGTTCGATCTCTACGTGGGGTCGAGCGCGGGCTCGGTCGTCGGCGCGCTGATGGCCAACGGGGTGAGCCCGCGCGAGCTGTACGCCATTCTCGACGAGGAGCGCGACGATCCGCTCAACTTCCAGCGTGGGTCGGTGTATCACAAGGGCTCGTTCTCGGGGGCGGCGCGCAACCTGGCCCAGTTCGTGTGGGCCATCGGCAAGCGGGCGGTGACCGACTTCCGATTGGAGTGGCCCGACCTCCTGGCCCGGAGCGGCGGCGACATGCCGGCCGGCTTCTTCTCGCTGGCCCCGCTCGAGGCCTACATCCGCGAGGCGTTCCAGGCCAAGGGCCTGTCGAACAGCTTCACCGGCACGCCCCGGCCGCTCCTGGTGGCCGCGGTCGCACTCGACCGCGCCGAGCGCGTGGTCTTCGGATCGGGCGATCACATGGGCGTGCCCATCTCCCAGGCGATCGCGGCATCCTCGGCGATCCCCGGCTTCTTCGAGCCCTTCCGGATCGACGGCCGCGACTACGTCGACGGTGACGTGGGCTACACCGGCCACGCGGACCTGGCCGTGGACGCGGGCGCCACCGTGCTGGTCGCGGTCAACCCGGCGGTGCCGCAGTGCCTGACCGAGCCCGACGCGCCCGAGATCCGCCGCGGAGGACTCTACGCGATCGTGGAGCAGACCACCCACATCGCGAGCCTCAACCTCTTCAATCTGGGACTGCGCGAGATCAAGCTGCGGCACCCCGCGGTGGAGATCCTGGTGATCCAGCCGGAGCCCAAGCCGTCGCCGCTGGTGGGCCCGTCCATGGGGTTCGAGGCCAGCCGCGCCGCGCTCCGGTACGGCTACGAGACGGTGAAGGAGTGGCTCGCCGGTCCCGAGGGCACCACCGCCGCCCGCTTCACCCTCTCGCGGTCCTGACGCGGCGGCCGGGTCAGGTGGGCGCGACCTCCTCGGCCGAGTAGCCGGCCTCGGCGAGGTGACGCTTGATCGTGGCGATCTGGTCGGGGCCGGAGGTCTCGAGCGTCACCTCGACCTCGCTGTCGCCCACCGGGGCGCGCGAGAACGCGCGGTCGTGCTCGATGTGCAGCACGTTGGCCCGATCCGCCGCGAGCAGCGCGGTGAGCCGGCTGAGCGATCCGGGGCGATCCCGCAGATGCACGCGGAGGCGCACGAGCCGGCCGTCCTTGACCAGGCCGCGCTCGATCACGCGGGCGATCACGTTGACGTCGATGTTGCCGCCGGAGAGGACCAGCCCCACGCGCTTGCCCTCGAGGTCCACGCGCCCGTTGGCGAGGGCGGCGAGCGCCACCGCGCCCGCGCCCTCCACCACCGTCTTCTCGATCTCCAGCAGCAGGAGGATCGCGTTGGCGATCTCCTCCTCGGTCACGGTCACCAGCCCGTCGACGTGACGGCGCGCCAGATCGAAGGTGTGGGCGCCGACCCGGCGCACCGCGATGCCGTCGGCAATCGTGGTGGCGGCCGGCACCGTGACCCGATCGCCCGCCGAGATCGCCGCGGTCATCGCCGCCACCTCGTGTGCCTGCACGCCGATGACGGTCGCCGACGGCCGGGTCGCCTTGACCGCGACCGCCACCCCGCCGATGAGCCCGCCCCCGCCCACCGGCACCAGCACCGCGTCGAGCCCCGGCACCTGCGCGATCATCTCGAGCCCGATGGTGCCCTGGCCGGCGATCACCCGATCGTCGTCGAAGGGATGCACGAAGACCAGGTGGCGCGCGGCCTCGATCTCGCGCGCGCGGACGTAGGCCTCGTCGAAGTTCTCGCCGTGGAGCACCACCTCGGCGCCGTGCCGGCGCGCCGCGGTGACCTTGGCGAGCGGCGCCCATTCCGGCATCACGATGACCGCCGCGATGCCGAGGCGGGCGGCGTGGAAGGCGACGGCGAGGCCGTGGTTGCCCGCGCTGGCCGCGATCACGCCCCGGCGGCGCTCGGCCGGCGAGAGCTGGAGCAGCAGGTTCGCCGCGCCACGCTCCTTGAACGAGCCGGTCATCTGCAGATTCTCCAGCTTGACGAAGACGCGCGCCCCGGTGAGCTCGGAGAGTGTCTCCGAGTAGGGGCAGGGGGTCTCGGTGATCGTGCCGGCGATGCGCTTCGCGGCCTCCCGGATGTCGGCGACGTCGATCATCAGAAGGGCAGCTCCGGCTCGGCGTGACGGGGGGACATGAGTCCGACCGGCATGAGGGCGGTCGACCGCGCCCAGCCCATGCGCCCGCGCCAGTCGAGCAGGATCAGGCCCCCCTGGCCCAGCCCCTCCTCGACGAGGACGCTCAGCGCCACCTCGCAGGCGTGCGCGGGATCGCCCACCGATTTCAGGATCTCGAGCGTGCGCCGGGCGAGGACGACCCGGATGATCGCCTCGCCGTCGCCGGTGCAGGAGACGCCGCCCAGCGTGCTCTCGGCGTACGTGCCGCAGCCGATCAGCGGGCTGTCTCCGACGCGCCCGGGTGCCTTGCCCGCGGTGCCGCCGGTGGACGTGGCCGCGGCGATCGTGCCGAATCGATCCAGCGCCACCGCGCCGACGGTTCCGGCCTGCAGGGTGGCGAGGCGGCGGCGCTGATGCTCGGTCACCAGGGCGGTCGGGTCGCAGAGAGGCACGCCGAGCTCGCGGGCTCGAGCGAGCGCGCCTGGACCCACGAAGAAGGAATGCCGGCCGTCGTCCAGGATGCGGCGGGCGAGCGTCACCGGATTCGGAACTCCGGAGACGGCGCCGACCGCCCCGTTGCGGAGCCTGTCGCCTTCCATGATGGCGGCGTCGGCCTCCACGGTCCCGGCGCTGGTCAGCACGGAGCCGCGCCCGGCATTGAACCGCGGGTGGTCCTCCAGGCGGCGGACGGCGGTCTCGACGGCGTCGAGGGCGGTCCCGCCCTCGGCCAGGGCTCGCCAGCCGGCGGCGGTCGCGTCGCGAATGCCCGACCGCAATTCGTCCCGGCCACCGGGATCCGCGCCGGCTCCGCCGTGCACGATGAGCGCGGGAACCCGGGCGGTCGGACGCACGACCCCAGGGTAGCACTGCCACCGCCCCGGCCGTCTGCCCACGCGAGACCAGGTGGTGTATCCTAGCGGCCATGGGCAGGGTGCAGCGGGGGCTCGCGTCGGTGGCTGTCCTGGTCGGCTCGATCGGGGTCGTGCTCGCGGCCGCCCGCCCGGTCGACGCGGCCGGCCCCGGCATGGGCGGCGGCTACGGCATTCCTCACGGCCCGTCCATGCCATCGCAGAAGTACGGCGGCGCGCCCGCTCCCAGCACGCCGGGCCGGCAGAAGGGCAAGGGCGGCAGCTCTTCGTCTCAGTCCGGGCCGACGACATTCGGCTACTGGGACGGCCAGCGCTTCGTCCGCAGCCCCGGCCCCTGGGTCGCGCCGGACAACGGATCCAAGGCCGCCAATCAGCGCCTCCGCTGAGTCCGGCCTCCTCGACCTCGCCCGACGCATCGTCGCCTGCCGTCGCTGTCCACGACTCGTCCGCCATCGCGAGCTCGTCGCCCTGCACCCGCCGCCGCGTTATGCCGGACAGGACTACTGGGCCCGTCCGCTCCCCGGATTCGGTGATCCCGCGGCGCGCGTGCTGCTGGTCGGGCTGGCCCCCGCGGCGCACGGCGGCAACCGCACCGGACGTATGTTCACGGGCGACCGCAGCGGCGACTGGCTGTTCCGGGCGCTCCACGAGGTCGGCATGGCGAGCCAGCCCACGTCGACCCACGCCGGCGATGGGCTCGAGCTGATCGACGCCTACATCACGGCGACCGCCAGGTGCGCGCCGCCGGCCAACAAGCCGACGATCGCGGAGATGAAGCGGTGCCAGCCGTTCCTGCTGGAGGAGCTGCGCCTGCTGTCGCGCGTGCGGATCGTGGTCGCGCTGGGCAAGATCGGGTGGGACGCGTACCTGCGGAGCCGCCCGGCGCGCGGGCTCGGGCTCCCGCGTCCGCTGCCCCGCTTCGGACACGGCGCGGAGGTTCGGCTGCCCGACGACGGGATCGTCCTGCTCGGCACCTTTCATCCCAGCCAGCAGAACACCTTCACCGGCAAGCTCACCCGCACGATGCTGCGCTCGGTCTTCGCCCGGGCGCGAGGTCTGGCCCAGCGCGCCTAGGACCGGGCCGGCGCACCGCCGGCGCGGCGGGGTGCTACCATGTCGCCATGATTCGCGTCTCCGGGCTGTTGGCTCTCGTCTTCTCCCTCGGCATCACCGCAACCGCTCTCGCCCAGCCGGCCGGCTCGACGCCCCCGCCGGTGAAGCTCCAGGTCATCGAGGCCACGCTCGACAACGGGCTCCGCCTGCTCGTGCAGGAGGATTCGCGCAACCCGATCGTGGCCGTGCAGATCCTGTATCGCGTCGGCTCGCGCAACGAGCGGCCGGGCGCGACGGGCCTCGCCCACTTCCTCGAGCACCTCATGTTCAAGGGCACGCCCACGCGCGGGCGCGGCGAGATCTCCCGGCTCATCGAGCAGAGCGGCGGGCGAGAGAATGCGTTCACCACCAAGGACATGACCGGCTACTACACCAACATCGCGGCCGATCGTCTGGACCTGATTCTGCAGATCGAGGCCGATCGGATGCGGAACCTGCTGCTGGATCCCGCGGAGATCGACTCCGAGCGCAAGGTGGTCCTGGAAGAGCGCCGCATGCGGAGCGAGGACGATCCGGACGGCGCCGTGTACGAGGCGATGAGCTCGCTGGCCTTCAAGGCGAGCCCGTATCACTGGCCCACCATCGGCTGGATGGCCGACATCGAGCGCATCAACGCCACCGAGCTGCGCGCCTTCTACGACACCTACTACCGGCCGAACAACGCGGTCCTGACCGTGGTGGGCAACGTGAAGGCCGCCAACGTGCTGGCGCGGGTGCGGCAGTATTTCGGGGCGATCCCGCGCGGAACGGCCCCGCCCGCGGTGACCGCGGTCGAGCCCCCGCAGATCGACGAGCGGCGGCTGCTGCTGCGCAAGGAGGGCGCGCAGCTCCCGGTCGTGAACATCGCCTGGCACGTGCCCAACTACACCTCGCCGGATGCCCCCGCGCTGGAGCTGCTCTCGCAGCTGCTGTCGGAGGGCCGCGCCTCCCGTCTCTACCGGCGGCTCGTGTACGACAAGCGCATCGTGCTGGGAGCGGGCGGGGAATACTCGTACTCCTCGATCGATCCGTCGCTGTTCTGGTTCTACGCGACCCCGCTGCCCGACCACACCCCGGAGTCGGTCGAGCAGGCGCTGCTCGACGAGGTCGAGCGGCTCAAGCAGGAGCCGGTGCCCGCGGAGGAGCTGGAGCGGGCGCGCAACCAGATCGAGGCCTCGTTCGTCTGGCAGCAGGATTCGGTGTTCTCCCGCGCCTCGGTACTCGGCCGCTTCGAGATCCTCGGGTCCTGGCGCCTCCTCGAGGACTACCTCCCGAGGCTGCGGGCGGTGAGCCCCGCGGATCTGCAACGGGTCGCGCGCACCTACTTCCCGGTCGACCGCAAGAACGTGTCGATCCTGCTCCCGGTGCCTCCGGCCGCCGCGCCGGCCCGGTGAGCCCGGCTGGGAGCCGACCGTGAGAGCAAGACGACTGCCCGCAGTGATCCTGCTCGCGGCGCTGCTCGCGGTCCCGGCGGCGGCCACGGCGCCGCTGGCCCATCGCGAGATCCTCCCGAGCGGCGCGGTACTGCTCGTCGCGGAGCGTCCGGCCGTCCCGATCGTGGTTCTGCAGATCGCGGTGCCGGGCGGCTCGGTCCGCGATCCGGCCGACGCGCTGGGTCTGGCCAACCTCACCGCCGACTCGATCACGCGGGGCACGACGCGACGGTCCGGTCCCGAGCTGGACCGCGCCATCGAGTTCGTGGGGGGCAGCCTCGAGGCCGGCGCCGGCCGTGACGGCGCGACCCTCTTCCTCTCGGTGCTGAAGAAGGACCTGCCGCTCGGTCTCGATCTGCTCGCGGAGGTCCTGCTGCATCCGGCGTTTCCCGCCGACGAGGTCACCCGGAAGATCGGCGAGATCCAGGCCGGGCTGCGCCGGTCGGAGCAGAGCCCGGGCACGGTGGCGGGACGCGCGCTGGGTCCCATGATCTTCCCCGGTCATCCGTACGGCCGGCCCTCGGCCGGCACCATCGAATCGGTCGGCACGCTCACCCGGGAGCAGGTCGTGGAGTTCTACCGAGCCCACTACCGGCCCGACGGCGCCGTCATCGTGGCGGTGGGCGACATCACGGTGGCCGAGATCCGCGCCGCCCTCCTGTCGCGTCTCGCCGGCTGGGCCAGCCCGTCGGCGACGCTGCCGCCGATTCCCAAGCCCGGCGCGCCGGTGATCGCAGAGACGCGGAGGATCACGCGCGATCTGAGCCAGACCACCGTGCTGCTGGGCCGACCGTCCATCCGGCAGGACGACCCGGACTACTTCCCGCTCTCGGTCGCGGCCTACATCCTGGGAGGGGGCTCCGCCTCGCGGCTCTACACGCGGGTCCGCGAGGAGCGCGGGCTCGCCTATTCGGTGTACGCGGCGGTGCAGCCGGGCCGCTACGGCTCCTCGTGCGTGGTGTCGCTGCAGACCCGCAACGATGCGGTGGCCCAGGCGGTCCAGCTGGTGCGCGATGAGATGGCCCGCATCGGGCGCGAGCCGGTCACCGCGGCGGAGCTGGACTCGGCCAAGTCGTATCTCATCGGCAGCTTTCCGCTGCGGCTGGACACGTCCGGCAAGGTGGCCCGCTTCGTGGCCGCGGTGGAGGAGGGCGGGCTCGGGCTCGACTATCCGGATCGCTACAAGGAGCGCATCGGACGGGTCACCGCCGCCGACGTGCAGCGAGTGGCCGCGCGCTACCTCGATCCCGCGACGTTCGACTCGGTGATGGTCGGCAAGTAGCGACCCGCGCGCGCGGTCACCACCACCAGCCGTACGGGTAGAAGCCCCGTCGGGGCCAGAAATAGTACGGGTCGTAATAGGGCCACGGGCCGTACGGATAATAGTAGTCGGACCCCAGGGTGACGTCCTTCGGCCAGAGCCGAATCCGCTCCACCTGGATCACCGGGTAGCGATAGGGGACGTCGCCGACCTTGCGCTCCTCCACGCCGGACACGGTGCCGATCACGGTAACCCGTCGCCCCTGGCCGTAGACCGCCGGATCGAGGAACGCAGGGGAGCGGAGCAGCAGACGACCCGGCGACTGGTCGCCGCGGTCCGGGGCGCCGTCGCTGCCGAGCCGGCGGGCGAGCAGCTCGATCTCCGTCTCATCGGTCCGGGGCTGGGTGGAGAGGATATCCCCGCCCACCATCACCCGCTGTCCCTTGAACGCGACGGGATCCGGGCGCAGCATCTCGACGGTGACGGCGGTGTTGACCGTGCTCATCACCTCTTTCGGGAAGGCAGAGGCGCAGCCGCTCAGCAGCACGGCGAGAACGAGCCACCGGTACATGATGCGACGATACCGCCCGTCCCGGAGGGCCGCAACCGCTGTGCTACAATGCGCTCCACATGAGGCGGGCTCGCTCATGCCGGTGGTGGTGCTCGGCGATGGCCGCCGCCCTGTCGCTCACGTGCACCGCTCCTGTTGACGCCGCACTGTTCGCCCTCACGCCCCGGGATCGCGACGAGGCAGTGCGTGCGGGACGACGCAGCGTCATCGACGATCAGTGGGGCGGCGAATGGCGGGTGAACGGGGGCTCGGGCGAAGCGGTCATGGTCATGACGCCGTTTCATCGACTGGCCCTGGCCGCGCGCAACTCCGCCTTCCAGGACCGGGAGCTGAAGCCTCGCGACATCGAATCCGTCCTGAAGGACCAGGAAGGCAAGCTCGTGTTCTGGGTGACCCTCCGCGGAGGACGCGTCGACTTCGCCCGATACTACGCCCCCACGCTGCTCGCGCGGCAGCAGGAGCTCAAGGCCTCGTTCGCCCAGAACGAGCGGACCGCGCTCCGCGGCGACGACGGTCAGTTCACCGCCCGGTGTGTCTACGTGTTCTCGGCCGAGGGCGTGGATCCCAAAGCGACCGTCACGCTCCTGGTGCGGGACGTGGAGGCCAAGGTGGTCGCCAAGTTCACCGTCGACCTCGCGTCGATGCGCTAGCCATCGGATGATCACCGCCGCGCGATTCGCGGAGGGCATGACCGTGGCCGAATACCTCGACCAGATGCGCGTGAACAAGGAGCGGTTCGTGCGGGTCATGCGCGAGGCCGCGATCGAGGACGAGGATCGCGAGGCGCTGCGGCGGCTGGGCCCGGGACTGCGGATCCTGATCGTCACCGAGGACTGGTGCGGGGACGCGCTCTACAGCTTCCCGGCGCTGGCCCGGCTGGTGGAGGGCGAGCCCGGCGTCGAGGTACGGGTCTTCCTTCGAGACAAGAGCCCCGACGTGATGGACCAGTATCTGAAGCGGGGACTCTACCGCACGATCCCGGTGTTCGTGTTCTTCGACGAGCGCATGAACGAGCTGGCGCGATTCGTGGAGCGTCAGGACGTGGTCAGCGAGCTACACACCCTATCGAAGGTCTGAAGGAGGAGAAGCCATGAAGGCGATCCGCGTGCACGCTCCGGGCGGGCCCGAGAGCATGAAGCTGGAGGAGATGCCCGCCCCGACTCCGGCGGCCGGGCAGGCGCAGGTGAAGCTCGAGGCCTGCGGGGTGAACTACATCGACGTCTACTTCCGCACCGGCGCCTACAAGGCGACGCTGCCGTTGACGCCCGGCATGGAAGGAGCGGGCACGGTGACCGCGGTGGGGCCCGGGGTCTCCGACGTGAAGGTGGGCGATCGGGTGGCCTGGACCGGCATCATCGGCTCGTACAGCCAGATGCACGTCGTTCCGTCGGACCGTCTGGTGGCGCTGCCGAGCAAGCTCACGTTCAAGGACGGCGCGGCGGCCATGCTCCAAGGGCTCACCGCCCACTACCTCGTCACCTCGACCTGGCCGGTCAAGAAGGGCGAGACCGTCCTGGTCCAGGCCGCCGCCGGCGGCATGGGCCTGCTGCTCTGCCAGATGGCCAAGATGCGCGGGGCGACCGTGATCGGCACAGTCTCGACCGAGGAGAAGGCGGCCCTGGCCAGGGCGGCGGGGGCCGATCACGTGATCCTGTACACGAAGCAGGACTTCGAGCCCGAGGTGAAGCGTCTGACCGGCGGGCGCGGCGTCGACGTGGTGTACGACGGCGTGGGGGCCAGCACGTTCGACAAAGGGCTCAACTGCCTGAGGCCGCGCGGCCTCATGGCCCTGTTCGGGGCGGCCAGCGGTCCGGTGCCGCCACTGGACCTGCAGCGGCTCAACGCGGGGGGCTCGCTGTTCGTGACGCGGCCGAGCCTCAATCACCACATCGCCACGCGCGACGAGCTGATGCAGCGCTCGAACGAGCTGCTCGGCTGGATCAGCGAAGGCAAGGTCAAGCTCCGGGTGGATCACCAGTTCCCGCTCGAGCAGGCCGCCGAGGCGCACCGGCAGCTCGAGGGACGGAAAACGACCGGCAAGATCCTCCTCATTCCATGAGGGGAGGCCTCGGCCGTGAGCGCGCGGCCGGCCCGTCCGGGGGCCGCGCGCCGCGCTCAGGCTGACGCCCGATCATGCTGAAGTGGGCCCTGATCGGACTGCTCGCGGTGGCGGTGATCGTGGTGGGCTCGATTCTCGCCCTGCCGTGGCTGCTCGACACGCCCGCCATCCAGGCGTACATCCAGCAAGCGGCCGGTCACGCGCTGGGCCGGCCCGTCAAGTTCGACAGTCTCTCCATCACCGCGCTGCCGTTGCCGACGGTGCGCCTGCGTGGCCTGCAGGTAGCCGAAGATCCCGCGTTCGGCTCCGCGCCCGTCATGACCGTCGCGGAGGGGCGCATGCGGATCCGCCTGTGGTCGCTGTTCCAGGGCCGGGTGGACCTGGCCAATCTCCTCCTGCAGGAGCCGCGCGTCCACGTGGTCGAGGACGCGGCGGGCCACCTCAACATCGCGACGCTCGGCGGCAGCGGCGGCCCGGGCCCGGCGGCGCCGCCTCGCGTGGGCAAGGGACGCGCGGCGGCGCCGGCCACCGCCGCAGTGCCGCTCACGCGCATTCGTATCGCGAACGGGACGGTGGACTACGACACGCCGGGCCGCCGCCTGACCGTGGATCGCATCAACCTGACCGTGACCCAGAGCGCGGGCGGGCTACGGGCGTTGGGAGAGGCCCAGGGGCCGGGCGGCGTCAAGCTCACGATCGCGGAGGCGGTGGTGACGCTCGCATCGGGCCGCCCGGTGGGCGATGCCCAGCTGAAGGCCACGATCGACGTGGAGAGCCGCGATGTGAGCGCGGCCGCGTCGGCCATCGGTATGGGCACCGGCGTGTCCGGCCCGCTGCGGGGCCGGCTCGAGCTGGCCGGCACCATGAATCGGCTCACCGCCAGCGGCGCGCTCGGCTTCGATCGGCTCACGCTGTCGCGGCGCGATCCACGGTGCGGCGATACCCGACCCCGCACGCTGGCGCTCGTCGACGTGCGGATGCCGCTCGTGTACGCGCCGCCCCGGCTCGAGAGCCAGCTGGTGCAGGCCAAGGTCGCGAAGGGGACCGTCACGTTCCGGCTGACGATGGGCCCGGGGCCGCCGCGCGTCGTCACGCTGCGCGACATCACGGTGAAGGGCATGCAGCTCGAGCCGGTGCTGGTGGACTACCTCTGCCAGCGCAACGCGGTGACCGGGCCGCTCGATCTCACCGGCCAATCGAGCCTCCAGCTGCCCGGCATGTTGCCCACCATGCGCGGATCGGGGCGCCTGTCCGTGGGCCCAGGGCGCGTGGTCGGACCCGATCTCCCGAGCGCGCTCAGCCAGGCGCTGGCCCTGACCGATCTGGTATCCGCGACCCTCGACCCGAAGGCGGCGCGGCCCGGTCCGCGCTCGCCCCTGAGCTTCGATTCGATCACCGCCAGCTACACGATCGCCGACGGCGTCGCGCACACGGACGATCTCGTCTACGTGGCGCGCGACATCCGGGTCACCGGGGCCGGCAGCTATGCGCTGACGGACGGCCGCACCGCGATGGACGTGACCGTCACCCAGGGATCGAACCGGGTGAAAGCCCGGCTCACCGGCGCCGCCGGCTCGATGAGCATCGTGCCGACCGACGTCCGGGTCAAGGAGCCGAAGGACCTCAGGAAGGCGCTGGACCGGCTGCTGCGCTGAACCGCGCGCCTCCGAGCTTGCCCGCTTCCACCAGGCCCACGAAGAACGCGTAGAGCTGATTGTACTCGTCGTAGCGGGCCGCGCCCAGGCGCGCGATGGTCTGCTCGCGCAGGGCGCGATACATCCGAAGGCGCTCGCGCAGGATTTCGATCCACTCGGGAGAGAGATCCTCCGCCTCGATGGAGTCGAAGCCGGCGCCGGCCAGGAGTCCCCGGTAGGCGTCGATGCTCTGCAGGCTCACCGCGACCATCCATTCGTCGAGCCGCCGGCGCTCGTTGTCGCCCAGGCGCGGCCGGGCCACCCAGTCACTGAAGGCGAGGCGCCCGCCCGGGCGCAGCACGCGCGCGACCTCCGCCAGCACCGCGCCCTTGTCCGGCACGTGCAGCAGCCCCTCCTGGCTGACCGCCGCGTCGAACGCGGCGGCCCGGAACGGCAGGACCTGGGCGTCGGCCCGGATGAGCCGCACCATCGGATGGAGACGCACCAGGACGGTGAGACGGTGGCCCGCCGCGCAGCGGGAGTGGGTCAGGTCCACCCCGGTGACGGAGACGCCCATCCGATGGGCGAGGAAGCGCGCGGGCCCGCCGAGGCCCGCACACACGTCGAGCACCGACATGCCCGGGCGGATGGCGGCGCGGCGCGCGAGCGTCTCCACCGCGCGGAGCCCACCGTAGTGATCCTGATCCCACGGCCAGAGATCTTCCGGGCGCAGATCGCCGACACGATGCGCGTGAGCATGCGCGGACTCGAGGACCTGGGCCTCGTTGATGGGGTGACGATCATAGAAGTCGACGACCGCGACGCGGGACTCGCGCACCGGGGCAGTGTACGGCGGAGCGCGCCTTGAAGTCACCAGGGGCGTGTGGTAGAAACAGTCGTTTCCAACCGCCACCAAGGGAGAACCGGAAGACCATGACGGACGCCGCGGTCAACCCTCTGAAGGCCGGTCTCGAGGACGTCGTCGTCTCTCCGTCGGAGATCTGCTTCATCGATGGGCGCAAGGGGCGGCTCATCTATCGCGGCTACGACGTGGACGACCTGGTGGCGCATTCGACCTTCGAGGAGGTGACCTACCTCCTCTGGCAGGGCCGGCTGCCCTCGCGGAAAGAGCTGGACGCGCATATCAAAGCGCTGTCCGCCACCGCGAATCGCAAGCTCCCGCCCAAGCTCGTCGCGATGCTCCGTTTGCTCCCCAGGAAGACGACCCCGATGGAAGTGATCCGCACCGGGGTGTCGGCGCTGTCGACCTTCGACCCGGACGCCGCCGACAACAGCCGCGAGGCCACGCTGCGGAAGTCTCTCCGCCTCACCGCCCAGCTGCCCACCCTGGTCGCGGCCTGGGAGCGCATTCGGCGCGGGAAGACGCCGATCACGCCGAACCCGAAGCTCAACCTGGCCGGAAACTTCCTGTACATGATGAGCGGCAAGAAGCCTACCCCGCTCGCCGCCCAGACCTTCGACACCGCGCTGATCCTCCACGCCGACCACGAATTCAACGCCTCCACTTTCGCGGCGCGCGTCACCGCGGCCACCCTCTCGGATCTGCACTCCGCGGTGGTGTCGGGCATCGGAGCGCTGAAGGGCCCGCTGCACGGCGGAGCCAACGAGCAGGTCATGCTGATGGTGGAGAAGATCAAGGACCCGGCGAAGGCCGAGGCGTGGATCCGCAAGGCCCTCACCGACAAGGCGCGCATCATGGGCTTCGGCCATCGGGTCTATCGCGTCGAGGATCCGCGGGCCAAGCACCTCAAGCGGCTCGCCCTCGAGCTCGGTCAGCAGGTGGGCGATACCAGCCGGGTGGAGATCCTGGACACGGTGGTCCGGGTGGTCGGCTCCGAGAAGCACATCTTCCCGAACGTCGATCTCTATTCCGGCGCGGCCTACTCCGCGATGAGCATTCCCACCGACCAGTTCACCCCGATCTTCGCGATGAGCCGGATCGCGGGCTGGGCCGCGCACGTGCTCGAGCAGCACGGCAACAACCGGCTGATCCGGCCCCGCTCCGACTACACGGGCGCGATCGACCTCAAGTACGTCCCGCTCGCCGACCGGTAGGCGAGTCGGGGGCCGGGCCGGCCCCGCGGTGGCCGCCGCGGCGACGAGCGTGGTGCTGGTCGTCCACAACCAGGTCGCGCTCACCCGGACCTGCATCGACAGCCTCCAGGGTAGCAGCGTGCCGTTCGAGCTGTGCGTGGTGGACAACGCGTCCTCGGACGGCACCGCCGAATACCTCGACCAGCTCGAGCGCACTCGGCCGGTCCGCTATCGTCGCAACGAGGACAACGTCGGTCTCATCCGCGCCTTGAATCAGGGCGCCGAGCTGGCCACCGGCGAGCTGCTGTGCTTCCTGCACAACGACACCGAGATGCGCGACCCGCGCTGCCTCGAGCGGCTGGGCGCCGCGGTGCGGTCGAGCGCGCGCATCGGGCTGGCCGGGCTCTACGGGGTGCGCCGGCTGCGGCGCGACGGGCGCTACGTGGGCCGCACCATCGTGCACTGTCTGGCCGGGGAGGAGAACCTGCGCGCGCCCACCGTCGAGGTGGCGGCGGTCGACGGCGTCTGCCTCTTCCTGCCGCGCGACGTGCTGGACGCCGTGGGCGGATTCGACGAAGGCTACGGCTTCTTCCACGGCTACGATCGTGACCTCTCGTTCTCGGTGCGCGAGCTGGGCCTTCGCTGCGCGGTGGTGAGCGCGCCGTTCGTCCACCGGGGCGGGGGCACGCGCACCGGCGCGGACGCGCCCACGAGGCCGCGGGCGGACCTGGCCCAGCGCCGCGCGGCCCTGGCACGCTTCGCCGCGAAGTGGCGGCACCGGCTGCCCGCCGACGTGCGCGCGCTGCCCGAGCGGCTGCGTGATTGGCTCGCGGCGCCGCCGAAGGTATGATGCCGCGCATGATTCCCTTCGCGAAGGGTCACGGGCTCGGCAACGACTACATCGTCATGGACGCCGCGGACCTGTCGGCTCCGCTCAGCGAGTGGCAGATCTCCCGTATCTGCGACCGAAACTGGGGCGTCGGCTCGGACGGCATCCTGCTCCTCACCGAGGCGTGGGACGGGGCCGACTTCGGGCTGCGCATCCTCAACCCGGACGGCAGCGAGGCGGAAAAGTCGGGCAACGGACTCCGCATCTTCGCCAAGTATCTCTACGATCACGGCCACGCCCGGCGCGACACCTTCACGGTGGCGACCAAGGGCGGCCGGGTGGAGTGCCGGTGTCACGTGGTGGACGGACAGATGAGCCTGGTCACCGTCGAGATGGGCCGCTGCACCTTCGTGGCCCCCGAGATCCCGATGAACGGACCGGAGCGGGAAGTCGTGAAGGTTCCGCTCCAGGTGGACGGCGAGACGGTGCTGATCACCGCGGTCTCGGTGGGTAACCCCCACTGCGTCATCTTCACCGACCGGCTGGACGAAGCGGTGGTCCGCCGGCTCGGGCCTCAGGTCGAGCACCACCCCGCGTTTCCCAATCGCATCAACGTGCAGTGGGCCCGGGTGGCCTCTCGATCCCAGGTCGACATCCTGATCTGGGAGCGCGGGGCGGGGTGGACGCTGGCGTCCGGATCGTCTTCGAGCGCGGTGGCGTGCGCGGCGGTGAAGAACGGCCTCTGCGACCACGGCCTGGTGACGGTGCGCATGCCGGGCGGCGAGCTGTCGATCGACGTGCGCCCGGATTGGTCGATCCGGCTGAAGGGCGCGGTCGAGGAGATCTACACCGGGAGGCTGACCGCCGGCTTTCTCCGCACCCTCGGAGTCTGAGCCTCCGCTACTTGGTCGGCGCTGGCTTCGGCGGCTCGACTCCCAGTACTTTGACGTCGAAGAAGAGCGTCTTCCCCGCGAGCGGGTGGTTGAGATCGAGGACCACGGTGGTCTCCTTGATCTCCTTCACCACTACCGGGCGCGTCTCCCCGGAGCCGCTGCGGGCCATGAGCGCCGTGCCCACCTTGAGGCCCTCCTTGGGGATCGCGTCCTTGGGCACCTCGGTCTGGGCGTTGGGCATGACGGGGCCGTAGGCGTCCTCCGGCTTTACCACGACCTTCTTCTCCTCGCCCGGGCGCATGCCGATCATCTCGCGCTCGAGGCCGGGGATGATCTGCTGCTGACCCTGCGTGAAGACCAGCGGACTCTTGCCCTTGTTGGTGTCCAGCACCTGGCCAGCCTCGTCCTTCAGCGTGTACTCGATGCTCACATTCGACCCGGTCTGAACCGCGCCCGGCTTGTCGGGGGTCGGGGCCTGGGCGAACGCCGCGGACGTGAAGAGCGCCACTGCCACGGCAGTCAGCTTCGCAGTGCGGATCATGGTGTCCTCCAGCGCGCGAAAGTAACGAGCGTGCGCGCGTTCCGACTCTACACCCGGCGCTCCGGAGCGCCAAACGCCACCGGCCCGCCGTCCGCTCGTGCTATCATCGCCAGAATCTTGAGAGCCTTCTGCGCCTGGTGTCAGCGAGAAGGAGGACCGGCCTTCCTCGGCGAGCGCGCGCCGCTCGACGACGACAGCGAGACTCACGGCGTGTGCCGCCGCCATCTCCAGCACATCCTGGCCGCTCTGCCCTCGCAGTCCTTCCCCGACGTGACCTATCTGTTCGTGATCAAGGCGGGGGAGGGCGAGCTGTACGACCATCTCGAGCGGTCGTTCCTGGGAGTGCGGGGCGTGAAGATCATCATGGAGCGGCGTCAGCGCGACCGCCGGGAGGTGCACCGGCAGGCGGCTGACGACCGGCGCCGCGCCGAGCGCCGACAGCCTCGCGGCACCTCCCACGCGCTGGGCTACACCACCGTGCGATTCGGCCACGCCCCGGCCGGCCGGGGCGAGGTGCCCGTCGCAATCTAGTCGGCGCGCCGGGCGAGCCGTTCGATGGCGCGGGTGGCCAGCTGAGCGTGTCCGCCCCTTCGACCCGCTCGGCTCGGTAGGCGGCCAGCTCCGCACGGATCACTTCGATCTCGTCCTGCAGCTGGCGGTTCTCCTGCTCGAGCCGGTCCGCGCGTGTGCGGTGCCACTCGTGCTCCTGCAGCGTCTACAAGACGGCTCCGAAGATGCGCTCGCCCGCGCGCACCCAACCGATCAGGTCCGGAGCGGGCTGGGCGATCATATCGGGGAGAACAGCACGCGGGTGGTCGCTCACTGACCACGCTGAGCAACCGGCATCCCTGCAAACCATGCATCGGATGCGTTAGTCCGAAACGACGATCGGGATTGAATTTACGTCGCCACCGGTCAAGTGACTCCGAGAGGTACATGCAGAATTATGAAGCGAGGGAAGATGTTTGCCCAACCAAGAGAGAGAACTTCTCGGCGTCAGCGGCTGCCAATCGCAAGAGAATCAATCGGTTGTGCTACCCTCACCGATCTGGCCGTGGCACTTTGCTTGCTGTACAGACGAAGCCGGGACACAGAGAAATGAATTCCATTCCGTGCGCGGGGCATTCACGCCATACGCGCACCCATCCTCAGGAACGGTGACCCGTACATGAGTGCACGCCGAGACCTCGACTACTTCAAGCTGCTCAAAGAATCACGTGAGACGTCCGCTTCAGAGCGCCCGGCAAATAAGAAGATTCGCCTCGCGGTAATAGGCGACTGCGCGACCCAGCACCTGACGGTGCTGCTGCGGGTGCTCTTCTCCCGCCACGGCCTCGATGCCGACATCTACGAAGGGGCCTTCGACGCCGCGGAGGGTGAAGCCCGCAACCCGCGGTCGGGTCTCTACCGGCACGATCCGGAGGTCGTGATCGTCCTGAACACGGTCCAGGCGCTCCGCGACAAGTTCTATCAGCGGTCCGGCTCGGCGGGCGACTTCCGCGACGAGACGGTGAGCCGCCTGACCGGGGTGTGGGACGCCCTCCGGGCGCATACCCAGGCCACCGTGCTTCAGACCACCCTGGTGGCCCCCTTCGAGCGACTCTTCGGCCAGTACGACCGGCAGGTTCCCGGTTCGCTCTCGACCATCGTCTCGGACGTCAATGCAGCGATCGTCTCGGAGGCCCGCAGCCGCAACCTCCTCCTGGTGGACCTGGAGGAGGTGGCCTCCTGGGTCGGGCGCCGGTCGTGGTTCGACGAGCGCCTGTGGGCGATCGCCAAGCTGCCCACCGCGATGGAGCATCTCCCCCTGGTGGCCCAGGGCATCGTCGACGTCACCCTCGCCACCAAGGGCCGGGCGGTGAAGTGCGTGGTCCTCGACCTGGACAACACGCTCTGGGGCGGCGTGGTCGGCGACGATGGCCCCCACGGGATCAAGATCGCCGCGCACGGGGACGGCGAGGCGTTTCACCGGTTCCAGTGCTTCCTCAAGGAGCTGAAGAACCGCGGCATCCTCCTCGCGGTGTGCAGCAAGAACGAGCACGAGAACGCGGTGCGGCCGTTCGAGATCAACTCCGAGATGGTGCTCAAGCTGGACGACATCACGGTGTTCGTGGCCAACTGGGAGAACAAGCCGCAGAACATCGCCTCGATCCGCGACGCGCTGAACATCGGGCTCGACTCGATGCTCTTCCTCGACGACAACCCCTTCGAGCGGGCCGCGGTCCGCACCCTGCTGCCCGACGTGATGGTTCCCGAGCTGCCGGACGATCCGGCCGATTACGTGAAGACCCTGGTCGAGCTGAACCTCTTCGAGACGACCGCCTTCTCCGCGGAGGACGCGCAGCGCTCCACGCTCTATCGCCAGGAGGCTCAGCGCCGGCTCGCCGAGACCACCGCGCCCAGCTTCGAGGACTACCTGCAGTCGCTGGAGATGACCATCGAGGTGACCCGGTTCACGCCCGAGCAGCTTGGCCGGATCACCCAGCTGCTGCAGCGGAGCAACCAGTTCAATCTCACGACCCAGCGGCACAATCAGGCGCAGTGTGAAGCCATGATGAACGATATCGAGGGTTGCCTGCCCCTCACCGCCAGTCTTCGCGACCGGTTCGGCGATCATGGCCTGATCTCCATCGTGGTGGTGAGGCCCGATCGGGCGGCCGACACCGCGGTCATCTCGGACTGGCTGATGAGCTGCCGAGTCCTCACCCGCGGGGTCGAGGAATATTTGATGAACCACGTGGTCGAGCAGGCTCGGCGCTGGGGCCTGTCCTCCGTCGCCGCCTCGTACATCCCGACTTCGAAGAACGCCATGGTCAAGGACTTCTATGCGCGGTTCGACTTCCGGAAGACGGTTGAGCACGCGGACGGGCGGATCGACTGGGTCCTGCCGGTCGCCGAGTACACGCCGCGCGGGGTGTTCATCCGGGCCGCGGAGGGGCGCTGAGTCATGGACGAGGTGATCCAGCCCCGGCTCACCGCCATCTTTCGCACCGTTTTCGACGAGCCGGATCTGCAGCTCACCCGGGACATGACCGCGACTGACGTGCCGGCGTGGGACTCGCTGTCGCACATCACCCTGATCGTGGCGGTCGAGCGAGAGTTTGGCATCCGATTCACCACCGCCGAGGTGGCCGCGCTGATGAACGTCGGCGACCTCGCGGACCTCGTTCAGAAGAAGCTGTCCTAGGGAGTCCGCTCGCTCATGCCGTTGGCCTCGGTCGAGTTCCTGCTTTTCGTCGCGCTGTCCGTCGCGCTGTTCCGGCTCGCGCCGCGACGCTGGCGCCCCCACGTCCTGCTGATCGCGTCGTACGTCTTCTACTGCACCTGGAATCCGGGAATGGCGGTGGCGCTCCTCGCCATCACCGTCATCTGCTACTACGCGGCCCTCTACATCGAAAGCTCGCGCGGACGGCCGCTGGCGCCCCGGCTCACCCTCGTCGTGGTAGCCGGGCTGATCGTATACATCGTGGCGTTCAAGACCCGAGCGATGTTGCATCCAGGGGTGAGCATCGCGATTCCTCTCGGGGTCTCGTACTACACCTTCCGGCTGATCAGCTACCTCCTCGACGTGCACTGGGGCACGGTGCGGGCGGAGCGCGGCCTGGTGCCGTTCGCGGCGTACGTGGCATTCTTCCCGCAGATGATGGCGGGGCCGATCGAGCGGGCGTCGTCATTCCTGCCGCAGCTGGACACCGGCGGGAGCGCAGGGCGGGGGAGGACGTTCGAGGGCGTGACGCGGATCCTCCTGGGCTTCTTCAAGAAGTTCGTGGTGGCCGATAACCTCGCCTTGATCGTGGACTACGGATACCGCCACCTCGACTCCGGATCATCGCTCCCGAGCGTCCTGGCCTTCTACCTGTACCCCGTGCAGCTCTACGCCGACTTCTCCGGGCTGGCCGACATCGCCCTCGGCATCGGCCTGCTGTTCGGCCTCAAGGGACCAGAAAACTTCGACGCGCCGTTCTCGGCATCCAGCATCAGCGAGTACTGGCGACGTTGGCACATGACGCTGACTTCGTGGCTTCGGGACTACGTGTTCATGCCACTGCGCATGGCGACCCGGACCTGGGGCGCGGCGGGTCTCGTGGTCAGCGTGGTCGTGAACATGATGCTGATCGCGGTATGGCACGGCTTCACCCTGGGCTTCGTCGCGTTCGGGCTCGTGAACGCCGCGTTCCTGGTGGCGGACGTGCTGACCTCGGCGCGTCGCCAGAAGTTCTGGCGCCGTCATCCGGGGCTGCTGACCGCGGGCACCGTCGTCGGCATGATCGTGACCTATCACGTCGTGTCGCTCAGCGAGACGTTCTTCCGCGCTCCCTCCTTTGGCGACGCCGCCCGACTGCTCGGCGGGCTCGGCGCGGGGGTGGGTGATTTCAGCGCGGCCCTGGCCGCGGTGATGGCGCCTCCCAACCACCACGCCTGGATCGCACTGCCGGCCTACGTGCTGACCGAGCTGGCCGACGCGGTGCGCCGGAACAAGGGGATGGGGCTGCCGGCGGGCCTGCCGCGGTGGATGCAGTGGTCTGCGGTGACCTGTATCGCGGTCGCCTGCGTGTTCATGTCGCTTCTCTTCCTGGCTCGACAGACCGGAACGAATCCCTTCGTCTATGCGAATTTTTAGAGATCTGATCGCGACGGCGGTGGTGGTCGTGCTCTTCGTGGCGCTGCTGGAAGTCGGCTTGCGCCTCGCGGGTGTCCGCTACGAGTACTCCTTCTACGAGAGCGATCCGGTCATCTACACCACGTACCGCCCGAACGCGGAAGGATGGGAGGTCAAGGAAGGCGAAAACCGCGTCCGGATCAACAGCCTCGGCATGCGCGATCGCGAGCGGAGCGTGACGCCGAGCCCCGGCACGATCCGCATCGCCCTGCTCGGCGATTCCCTCGTGGCCGCCACCCAGGTGCCGATCGAAAAGACCATGGCCCAGGTCTTGGAGCGGACGCTCAACCGCACGCTGGGCCAGTCCGGACAGTCCTCCGAGGTCCTGAACTTCGCCCAGGGCGGGAGCACGCTGGCGCAGCAGTACCTGATGCTGCGCCACCGGGTGTGGGACTTCCAGCCTCAGATCGTGATGGTATTCGTGAGCCCGATCTCGGTGCCGACCTGCAGCCGCCGGCTGGACACGGTGGCGGCCCCGAAGCCGTTCTATCTCATCCGGGACGGGCGCCTGGTCCCCGATCCGCGAAGCCACCCGCCCGCGGCCGCCTCCCTCGAGGTGAGGCGACGCAACGGCACGCTCAAGAACCTGATGAATCAGTATCGCCTGCTGCTCCTGCTGCGACAGGCCCTCGGTGAGGGTGCCGAGAAGATCGGGAGGATGGAAGGCGAGATCGGGGCCCTGGCGAAGGGAACGTTCGCGGAAGCCCAGGCCGAAGCCGATGACGAACGCTACGTATACCCGGTCGACATCTGGTTCCGAGCCCACGCCAGCGCCGAGGTGGAGGAAGCGTGGCAGGTGGCGGAAGGGCTGCTGGGCCGAATCGCCGAGGAAGCGCGGCAGCATGGCGCCGAGCTGTGGCTGGCCACCATCGGCACCGAGATCCAGGAAAACCCCGACGTGGCCGAGCGGACCGCGTACCTGACGGCCCACGGCTACCAGGAGGTCGCGTACTCGGAGCGGCGCTTCGAAACCTTCGCGAGGCGGGAGGGCATTCCGTACCTCGGCATGTCCCGTCCGATGCTCGACTATGCGGAGGGGAATCATGTCTCGGTGCGCGGCTTCTTCAACACGCCGCCTAACCGCGGCCACTGGAACGAGGTGGGAAACGCGGCGGCGGCCGGTATCGTCATCGGCGAGCTGTTCGAGCGGAGCGCGGTGATCCGCAGCGCGCGCGCCAAGAGCCTCCAGGCACACCGGGCCGGTCCGGACCGCTAGCATGCCGGCCCTCCGCCGGCTCGGCGGGATCACCCTCGTCCTGCTCTTCATCACGGGATTCACGCCGCTCGTCAACCTGTGGGCGTACTGGCTGGCCCCGTCGCGGTCGGGAGCCGGTGGGGATTCGGCGGAGGCGATCGTGGTCCTGGGCGCGGGCGGGGTGTCCGCCACCGGGGTCCTGACCGACGCGTCCCTGCGGGGAACCGTCGAGGGCATCACCCTATACCGGCGCGGGGTCGCACCCCTCGTGGTCTTCTCGGGGTCTAGAGCCGACGGCGCCCAGGACGAGGCTTCCGCGCGTGTCGCCCTCGCGCGCGACTGTGGCCTGCCCGGCTCGTCGATCTTGGCCAGCTCGACCGCCCGTACCACGCGCGAAGAGGCGGTCCACATTCGTGCCCTCCTCGCCGCACGCGGCATCCACCGGGTGATGCTCGTGGCCGACGCGGCGGGCCTGCTCCGAGCGATGCGCTCCTTCGAGCGAGTCGGCTTCACGGTGATCGCCGACCCGTCGGTGGGTGCGCTCGACCTGGGCGGCGGACCCGAGGACCGCTTGAACCTGCTGCGACAGATTGTCATCGAGTCCATCGCCCGCGTGTACTATCGCGTCGCCGGGTTCCTCTAGGCGGCTTCCGTGGACCAGGTCTTTCTGCTGTTGCTGACCGCGGCCACGTCGCTGGGCGCAGTCGTCGTGGGCGCGCGCGTGCTCGGTCTCGTCAGGGCGAGGCTCAAGACCGCGGTGCACTGCGCGCTCGAGCTGGTCGGCGCCTCGGTGGTCTTCTTCGTGGTCAACCTGGTCGTGGCACTGCCGGTGATCCTGGCGGTGCGAGCGTTCACCAGCCAGTTCCTGTCGGTCTATCTGCTGAACGATCTGATGCTGATCGTGCTGTCCACGCTGCAAGGAATCGTGTTCTGCTGCTGGCGCCGCGCTTGAAACCGGCGGGGCAACCCGCTACTATCGCAGCCACGGACGATTAGCTCAGTCGGCAGAGCACCGGCCTCACATGCCGGGGGTCACTGGTTCAAGTCCAGTATCGTCCACCATCGCGATGATCGAAACCGGGGCGCCGTCGGCGCTCCGGTTTCTTCGCGTCTGGACCGGGGAGGGTGACGGGGTCAGCGAGGCGGGGCGGGTGTGCGCTTGAACGCCCCATTCACGGCCACGCAGTCGAACTCGACGACGCGGAGCGCCGGATCCTGGCTCACCGGAAAGAGACCGGTCACGTCGAACGAATGTTCCTTGAGAGTCTTGAGCGACGTGAGCCAGTTGGGCATGTGCCGGTAGATGGGCAGGACCGAGACTTCTGTCTGCAGCGCCGCGATGGAGCCGAGGGTGAGGCTCGCCCCCTTGATCACCTCGAGGTCGTACCCCTGAGTATCGAGCTTCAGATAGATGCTGTGACACCCGGACTCGGCCCGGACCTGCTCCATCATGTCGTCGAGCCGCCGGACCGGCACCATCTCCACCTGAACGACGGAGTTCAGGCGTGCCAGCGTGGGAACCGCCGATGGGTCGGGGGCCAGGAAAGACGTGAACGCGCTCTCCTGCATCACGTTGAGCGGCAGCTCCCCCCGCTCACGGCCCAGGGCCACCCCGAAGACCTTCCAGAGCGAGTCGTCGCAGGCCCCCCCCAGGAGCTCCTTCAGTGCCGTCGACTGCGGCTCGAACGACGCGATATAGCCGCGGTAGCCGACTTCCGTCCTGAGGAACCGGCCGTACTGGCCTCGATTCGCGCCGACGTCGATCACGCAATCGATGGCCAGTCGCTCGAACAGGTCGTGCAGATGCGTGGAGAGGCCCAGATGATCGAAGCGCCAAGAGGGGATGATCTCGTAGCCGGCCGCTCGAGCTGCTCGCTTGAGCAGGCTCGCGGATGCCTGCTTGATGCCGCGGGGCAGAACCGCCATCGTCCTGTTGCCATCCTAGGTCGCCTGTCAAGACACAAGGCGAGCCCGGCGTGATGCGTCGTGACAATCGACTAGTGAACGGCTCCGACCAGGATCCGCAGCAAGGCCCGGCCGAAGGTGGCCGGATGCTGCGAGACCGAGCGCACCGCGGCTCTCACCGCCTGCCGATGACCTCCCTGCGGGACCTCGGCAAGGGCGACCGCGACCTTCCGCCAGATCTCCGCCTCGAGCCGCCGAGTGGCCAGCCACTGGCGGGGGCCGCCTCCCGCGCACGCGGTCTTCACCTTGGAGCAAAACTCTCGCACGGCGTCGAGATCGGGGCCGGTCCCGAGTCCGGTCGATGCCGCCGCGGTGGACAGCATCCAGCGCAGCTCGGTCATCCGCACCAGCCACGGGGCCTGCTGGATGGCGCGAAGCAGAAAGGTGCGGAGCACGCTGCTCTCCTGCAGCGCGAGCAGCTGGCCGGCGATTCTCGTGACGACTCCGGCTTCGACGTGGGCCTGGAAGTCCGCCGAGACTTCCTCGCGGGCGCGCAGTCGATCCAGGGCCGCCTGGACGATGTTTCGGAGATCCCGCTCGGACTCCCCGGTGAGCACAGAGCTGAGGAAGCGGCCCGACGCCGCCACCTGGTAGATCACGGCGGGGCCGGGCAGGAACCGGAACGGGCCCTGCAGCGCGAGCCGAAGCCACATGTCGTAGTCTTCCCAGCACCGCAGGTTCTCGTCGAACCGACCGGCGCGATCGAGATGGCTGCGGCGGATCAGCGCGCTGGAGGTGTTGACCGGGCACGTCATCAGCAGCGAGCGATGCATCCAGCCGGTCGGGGAATCCTGCGGGTCCGGCCAGACCCAGACGGCACGGTCAGAGCGCTTCACCTCTTGTCCGTAGACCAGGCTGACCTCGCTGCGCTCCTCGACGACCTGCAGCTGCCGGCGGAGCTTCCAGGGGAGCCAGCTGTCGTCGTCATCGAGGAACGCGACGTACTCTCCGACGGCGGCGTCGAGGCCGACGTTGCGCGCACCGGACGTGCCCTTGTTCGTGCTCGGGCGAATGTAGCGCAGCCCCTCGTAGGAGCTCGCCACCGTCGGCGTCGTGTCCGTCGATCCGTCGTCGATGACGAGGACCTCGACGTCGAACAGCTCGCCGACACCCTCCTGCGCGTAGACCGAGTCGATCGCGCGTCGCAGAAGTGCCGCGCGATTGTAGGTCGGAATGATGACGCTGATGAGAGGCAATCGCTGCGACGTGACTGTCGACATGTTGAAGACCAACCTATCTCCCGCGCGCGTAATCTTCCTCGTCGACGTGCGGTGTGCGAAGTATAGCGCCGCTCGCAACTCGCTGTCATACGTTCTTGAAATAATCGGAGACGCCGAGGTTGATGAGCGCGAGAAACCCTCGCACTCCTTGCACGGTAAGAAAGTGCCGTGACGCTGCAGGCGCATCCGGCGGGGGGCCGCCGGGCCGAGCGGCGGTCAGCTGCCCGAGGCGGGGTTCTGGTTCTGCGACAGCGCGTGATCGACGACTGAGCGAAGTTGATCGAGCGAAAAGGGCTTGGCGAGCACGAAGTCGACGCCCTTGGACTTCACGTCCTCGGATCCCATCCGGTCGCCGTACCCCGTCATGAGGGCGACGCGGGTGGCGGGCCAGCGGCTCTTCAGGCGGTGCGCGACTTCGAGGCCCGAGATGCCGGGCAGGCCCAGGTCGACCATGGCGAGATCGAAGACGCGGGCCTCCAGCTCCACCAGACCCGATTCGCCGTCCGGGCTGGTCACTACGGTGTAGCCGTGCCGGCTGAGCAATTCGCGCAGCACCTCGCGGACTTCCTCGGAGTCATCGACCACGAGGATCTTGGCACCCGGCACCGGCTTGGGCGCAGGAGCCGAGACGATCGCCGGGGCCGGGCGCGCGGTGAAGGCCGCCGGTTCGGCGGCATCCGCGGCGACCGGAAGCCAGACCGTGAAGACGGCGCCCTTGCTCGGCTCGCTCTCGACCGTGATCTCCCCACCGTGTCGGTCCACGACCGCATACGCGCCGCTCAGACCAAATCCCTTGCCCTTCTCGCGCTTGGTCGTGAAGAAGGGATCGAAGACGTGCTGTCGCGTCTGCTCGGACATCCCGATGCCGGTGTCCATGACCTGGCAGAAGACCCGCCCGCCTTCCCGTCCGGTGCGGAACGTCAGGTTTCCCCCCTCGGGCATGGCGTCGAGAGCGTTGAGCGCCATGCTGGTCAGGACTTGACGCAGCTCGGCCATGTCTCCCGAGACCATCGGAACCGGCGCGATCTCGGCCCGCACGTCTCCCACGATGCCCCGGGCGGTCAGCTGCTGGCTCCAGCGCGAGCGGGCCGAGTTGGCGATCTCGTCCACCAGCTGGTTGAGGTCGACCGGATGGAAGGGGCGGGCCGGACGCGTCCGGCTGAAGTCCTGGAAGCGGCGAACGACCCATGCCCCTTCGAGGGCCACCTGCTCGATCATTCGCAGAGACCGCCGGACGTCGGGGTCCTGGACGTCGGCGAGCAGCAGCTGCGCTCGCGCGAGGATACCGGACAGCGTGTTGTTGAAGTCGTGGGCGACCTCGCCGGCCATCTCGCGAAACGCTCGGAGCCGCTCCTGCTGGACGGTCTGGTGATGGGCGGCGGTCAGCTCGTCGAGCAGCGCGCGAACTTCGCCGAGCGCAGACTCGCCACGCGGCTCCGTGGCCTTTGGCGCATCGGCAGAGGGTGTCACGGAATCCTCAGGACTGAGGAGGTCGGGGCTCGCGGGCGAACGGGCTCGACTTGGATGGGCCCTGAAACTTGTGGGCGACCTGCGTGACCAGCTCCTTCATCTCCCCGAGCAGCTTGGCCGCCGACTCCCCGGCCTCCACCTGCTCGCTACGAAGGCGCTCATTGTCCGCCTGGAGGGACGCGATCTCGGACCGAAGCTCGTCACGCTCCTGGATGGCAGTGTCGGTGGCCGCGCGCTGACGCTCCAGGTCGCCGCGCTGGCGATCCAGCTCGGCGCGTAGCCGACCCAGCTCTTCCCGGAGCTCGCCGTGCTCGCGCTGGGCGGATTCCGCGATCGTCCGATGCCGTTCGCTTTCCTCGAGGAGGGAGGACACCATGCCGACTACGCTCTGCATCTCGGCCACCCACTTGCTCAGTGGATTGCGAGTGTCGAGGCTCGTTGCTGGCTCCGCCACGTTGTCCATCGCCCTCTCCCTCCTGTCAGAAAGTTCAGCGGTCCGGCCGTAATGGCACCGACCGAAGCGTCCCGCTACTGCCGCGGCCGGGGGCCCCTATTCTAGCCTTCGCTCCCCCAGCGGTGCATGCCAAAGCAGTGTCGGTGGATTGACAGCAACGCATGTGCCACACAGTCTTTGGTCATTAAATCAGCATGATGCGTGGCTGTCGAGAAGCTCAGGGTGCAAGAATTGTCACAGCTGGGCCCCCTCGCCGTCACCACATTTCGGCCGGGGGTTGGGATAGGGGGAGCTATTGGAAATGGGTCAGGTAGTCGCGAAGCTTCACATACTCCGCCCGAGCGATGTTGGCGAACACCACGACCGCGCCTCCCGTATAGGCCTCCCAGACAAGCGCGGGAAGCCGCAGGGTAGCGCCGACTTCGGGGCCCGGCAGTTCGATGATCACGACATCACCAGGAGAGAGACTGCCTTCGATGGTGAGCCGGCCACCTGATGTGCTCAGCTCGACGGTGCGCCCCGCGATCACATCGGTGTCTTGCGAGCCAACTTCGATCCGGACCGGCAAACCGATCGCGACCCGGCGCGCCCACCGTCGAATGTCTCCCGGAGCGACGAAGGGCGCGATTCGCTCGGCCTCGCCTTCGCCCAGCGTGAGAAACGAGACACCGAACCCACGCGCATCCCGTCGGGCAACCTTCACGAGAACCTCGATGCGACCGGTATCCTTCGGCAGCGTGATGCGCAGGATGAGGGCCGTGCCGGGCTGGACCTCCAGGTCCGTGTTGATGCGCATGCCGGAGAGGCTGGTGTCGACGACCTGGCCAACCCCGACGCGGCCGTCCGCAGACTCAAGGATAACGGGCCACGCCGTTCGCATCCGTGGGAAACGGCGCCGGTCTGGGCCGTGAACCTCAGCTCTCATCCTGGCTACCATCGTACGCATGGCGACCTTGAGCCCGTAAATTCTTCTAACCGGCCTGCCGGATGATGACCGCCCCGTGAGTCCGGAGGCGGTGAGTCACCTGTGGCGAGTTGCGCGAGTCGTCTTTTCGGCGATCCAGGATGACTTTTACCTTCCCGTCGCGGGAGAAGGCCTGCACGAGATGGGCGTAGAGGTCCGTCTGACCTCTAGCCACGACCACCAGCCAGCGCTTTGCCGGGTGCCCATTCGCGTGTCGCTTGTCCGAATCTTGCACAGGTTTCATGGTCCTGGTCAAAGGCCGAGCAAGGAGAGGGCCACTTGGATTGCCTCATGCAAATCGCCAGGATACGACGACCGCCTACGCTTGTTCTGGTCGACTTCAGGTCTCCGCTGACGAAAACCGTCCAAGCCTTGATACACTCGACGAGACGGATATGAGATTTGCCATAGGTATCAATGTGTTATGCATTCTGGCCTTCAGTTTGATCATCGGCGCCGCGGAGGCTGGTTCTGCAGTGCGGAATCCGCTCGAGAGGGCGGCGGCCGATGTGGCGGCTGCAACGGCCAAGTACCGGGCTTCGCTCGAGCGGGTGCTCGCGGCCTACGAACGCGAGCTCGCGCGGCATCAGGAGATGGCGGAGCTTCGACAGGACCTCTACGAGAGAGGGGTGCTCTCTCGGCGGGAGTTCGAGGAGGGCCAGAAGGCCTTTGCCGACGCCCAGCGAAACGTGGACGAGACCCGCCGTGCGATCTCCGATACCGATCGAGTGCTGCTGGAGGCTCACGTGGCGGAATCCCTGGCCCGCCTGACGCCGCTCTCCCGAGGCGGCTACGAGGAAACGCCGGGGCTCGTTCGCTTCGGTGGCACCGCGTCGTGGTCGCTCGCCCAAGGCACGCGAGGACTCGAGCGGTTCTTCCAGAGCCGCTTCGGGCGGCCACTGCCGATCAGCGCCTATGGTCAGACGTCCCTGCACGATCGGATGGGATTCGATCATCGCAACGCGCTGGATATAGCTGTCCACCCGGATAGTCCGGAGGGCCGGGCGTTGATGGAGTACCTGCGATCCCAGGGCATACCCTTCATAAGCGCGTGGGGAGCGGTCGCGGGTGCGGCTTCGGGCGCCCACGTTCACGTCGGTCAGCCGTCTCCCCGGATCACGGCCAGACCATAGGAATCAGTGTGGAACGCTGGTTCGAGGGCCTGAAGCACAGCAACCATGCTTATGAAGCAGGTTTCATATGTCACCCGCGCGCTATCCCATCAAGTATCTGATAATATTACTATTTAACATACCTTGGCACGGGCATGGGAGTTGCTTCACTGTCAACGCTATCTGCTGGAACGTAGTGACCAGAGAGGAGAGGTAAACGCATGCTCAAGACGGCAGCCGTACTTGCCCTCGCGGTGGTAGCGGTGCTCGGTAGCTTCACTGCGGCGCCGGCCATCGCAATCTTCTCGTCGGGCGCTGGTGACGGAGTTGGCACGTTGACCTGCGTCGGCGGGGCGGTCGCGTGCCCGGCAGCGGTCGTGGACATCACCACCCCGAACCCGGCCTGGCAGCCCAACAACCCGGGGACGTCGAGCGGGGTATGGGTCTCCTTCAATGCCGGGCATGGCACGGTGGGCCCGGACGTCGCGGCGCCCAATGCCGACCCGGGCAACCAGACGGTAACATTCAACTACAGCTTCAGCCTCACGGGGCCCGCGAATCTCAGCCTGAATATCTGGGCTGACGATACCGCGCGGATCTTGGTGGACGGCGTGGAGCAGATTGCGGGCAATGGAATTCAGGACACCCGCTGCGCAGCCGGTGCGATCGGTTGCGAGCCCGCCGAGAACGGCGTTATCAGTGGTCTTCTTCTGGGAACCGGCAGCCACGACATCGACTTCGCCGTCTACCAGCGCGTCCTGAACGGCACCATCGGGACGCCGTTCGGTCTGCTGTTCGCCGGCGATCTGACCCCGGTTCCGGAGCCCGCCTCGATCCTGCTACTCGGCTCCGCCTTGACCGCCGTCGGTATGGCGTCGAAGCGTCGCTGGTTGAACAAGAAGGGCTAGACTCCTCTCCAGCAGATACAAGGCGCCACTAGTCGACCACGGTCGGCTAGTGGCGCTAGTGGTTTGGGGCGCCACATCGTGCTACCGGCCGGTCTTCCCCTCTCCACAGTTCTTGCTCTTCTGAGTGTCACCCTCGTTGCGCATGGCGGCTGCTCTCATCAAATCCGGCACATCGCGCTGCTGAGTTTCGCCGATCCGCAGCAGGCAGCGACGGTGCGAGCGGTCAACGCCCGCGTCGAGGTGTCGGAGGGTCACGCGGTAAACCACGGTCAGGCGGCCGCTCTGGTCGACTTCCCGCGCGGCGAGTTTCCGCAGATCGTCATCGGTAGTTCCGGCAACACCTGGGACTGGTCGAGCGCGGCGGCCCTCGTGCTGCCCGTAGAAAATCGTGAGAATGAAGCCATCGGTCTCTCCATTCACGCGGACGAGCCCGACGGAGACTCTCGAGCCCGAGGCTCGGTGTCGTGGTGGGCATGGCTGCCACCGGGCGCCACGACAACGCTCGTTCTGCCCTTCCTAGCGGCCGATCCGCTCTCGATGGGGATGCAGGTCGGGCCTCCGGTCCCAGGTGTGCCGCCGGGCGCCCATGTGATCCGGAAGGTGAAGGGGGCGATGGACCTGCGGCGGGTTGCCGCCCTCCGACTCGTCGTGCCGAGCCCGCCCAAGCCTCGGCGGCTGGTCTTCGGGGATGTCCGTCTCATCGAGGGGTCACCGCAGAGCCAGGACGCCTATCGTCGGATCGTCGACCGCTACGGTCAGTACAGCCGCCAGAGCTGGCCGGAGAAGGCAACGTCGCCGGAAGATCTCCAGGCCCAGTGGACAGCAGAAGCGCGACAGACGGAACAGTGGACCGCGGAATTGCCTCCGCGTGATCGCTTCGGGGGAATGCCCACGTCGCCACCGCTCCGGGCAAGCGGCTTCTTCCGCGTCGAATACGTGAACGGCCGTTGGTGGCTGGTGACGCCGGAGGGCAACCGGTTCTTCTCAGTGGGAGTGGACGCGATCCGAACCAGTGTCGGCGCGACGTACGTCCAGGGCCGGGAGTTCATGTTCCAAAACCTCCCGGGACCACAGGAGTCCTCTCACGATCACTTTGGGGAGAGCGACAGCCGCCTCAGACGCGCCGAGTCCGGATTTCCGGCACACGCGCGCGGGGGGTTCGACCACGGCCGCTGGTTCAACTTCTACACCGCCAATCTCGAGCGACGACACGGGCCGGATTGGCGCGAAGCGTGGCGGGACATGACTCTCGATCGTCTCCGGGCATGGGGGTTCAACACCATCGGGAACTGGAGCGAGACGGAGCTCTGGGATCGAGGCCGCATTCCCTATGTGGTGCCGCTCTCGATCACCGGAGACTTCGCCCGGCTGAACAGCGGCGGTGACTGGGGCGTACGAGTGCCCGACCCGTTCGACCCTCGCTTCGCGGCGGCAGTCGAGGAAGCGGCCCACACGGTAGCCGCGCCTCGACGGAACGATCGTTTCTTGATCGGCTACTTCGTGGACAACGAGCTAGCGTGGGGCCCGGGGGATTCCTCCGATCCCCGGCTGCGCTACGGATTGGCCTACGGCGTCCTCGCGCTCGGCTCCGGCAGCTCGGCCAAAGCGGCATTCGTGGACATCCTGGCCGCGCGACACGGGACGCCGGCACGCCTGGCCGCAGCCTGGGGCATTCGCCTGGACTCCTGGGCCGAGCTTCGATCGCCCGATTTCAAGATGCCGCTACCCAGCGATGCTCATCCCGAGATCGCGGCCGACCTGAGCCACCTCACTCGCGCGCTGGCCGACGCCTACTACCGCACGGTAGCCGACACGCTCAGGCGATACGATCCGGCCCATCTCTATCTCGGGAGCCGCTTCTGGACCCGGACGCCCGAGGCCGTGGCCGCCTGCGCTCAGTACTGCGACGTCGTGAGCTTCAACGTCTACTCCCGCGGAGTCGACGGCGAGCCCTGGCGTGGGCTCGGTCGGCTAGCCAAGCCGGTGATCATCGGCGAGTTCCATTTCGGGTCCACGGATCGCGGCATGTTCGGACCAGGTCTGGTGGACGTCGGCACAGAGGACGCGCGGGGTACCGCCTACGCCAGGTATCTCGAGACCGTGCGCGACAATCCGGCATTCGTGGGATGTCACTGGTTCCAGTACGTCGACCAGCCGTTGACGGGCCGACTCCTGGACGGGGAAAACTACCACATCGGGCTGGTGTCGGCGACCGACGTGCCCTATCGAGCGTTCGTGACCGCGGTCCGCCGAGCGAACCTGGAGGCTACCGGGGCGGTGCCGTAGCGGTCACTTGAGCTCGGCGAGTGCCTTGCGCGCCTCGTCCTTGCCCGGGTAGTCGGCCTTGGATTCGACCGCCACGCGGAGCGCCTCGCGAGCCGCGGTCTTCTCCCCCGTCTGCTGGTACGCCATGCCGAGGTGATACTGAACCTGGGGATTGTCACCGAGCTTCGACGCGCTCTCTTTCAGCAAGCTGAGCGCTCGCTGGTAGATCCCACGCTTGTAGAGGATCCAGCCCAGCGTGTCCGCGACCCGGGGGTCGTCGGGCATAATCTCCTTCGCGGTCTGGGCCAGCTGCAATGCCTTGTCCTTGTCGCCGCCATGCTCGGAATAGATCCACGCCAGATTGTTCGCGGCGGCGCCGAAGCGGGGGTTGATCGCGAGCACCTTCTCGTAGGTTTCCCGGGCTTTCGGGATGTCGCCCTTCAGCTCGTAGACCGTGCCGACGACCATGAGAGGGGCCGGATTGCTCGGGTTGCCGCGGACCGCCTGCTCGAGCCGCGCGATGGCCTGGTCATACTGCTGGGACTGAATGTAGAGGTTGCCCAGGCTCAGGTAGGCGGACAGCAAGCGTGGCTCCAGCTCGATCGCTTTCAGGAGGGCGGTTTCCGCGGCCTTGCCGTCCCGCTTGATGAGATAGAGGTCGCCGAGCAGCCCATAGTGAGGGCCGGAGTTCGGCACGACCGCGATCTGCCGCTGCACCCGCGCGATGGCCGTGTCGAGCTGCTTGCTGGCCAGATCGAGGGACACGACGTGGCTGAGGGGATCGAGGTACCCGGGTGAGACCGTCAGGGCGTTCTCGAACTGCTGGCGTGCTTCCGGCGCCTTCCCCTGCAGCATGAGGCTCACGCCCAGCAGATCCGGTCCGCGCGGGTCGTTCGGAGCCGCGGCGGTCAGCTTCCGGGCGAGCGCCGCCGCCTTGGCCGGCTGCTTCTGGCTCAGGTATGCCGCGGCGAGCAGCAGGTTCGCCTCGGTGAGTCGCGGCTGGGCGGCGGTGAGGCGTTCGAGGTCGCTGACGGCGGGCTGGATGGCGCCGGACTGCAGGTTCACCCGGGCGAGCGCCACGACGGCTTCGGCGTAGTTCGGGGCGATGTCGATCGCTTCCTTCAGCTCGGCCTTCGCCTGCTGGACGTCCCCGGCCTGGAGCTGCGCGAGTCCCAGCTGGTAGTGGGCGGGGGCGAACCGCGGCTCCGCCTTCAACACGACCCGGAACTCCTGGATGGCTCCCGCGGTGTCGCGGCGGGCCAACTTGATGCGGCCGCGCAGCAGGTGCCCGTCGAGATCGTTCGGATTCTTCTTGAGAATCACGTCGAGGGCCTTGTCGCCGTCGTCGAGCCGCCGCTCCCGGATCGCGATCTCTGCGGTCCGACGCCAGGCGGGCAGGTACTCCGGCGTCTTGCTATTGATCTCGGCCAGGAGATGCTTGGCGTCCGCGGGTCGGCCCACCGACAGGTAGAAGTCGGCCAGCCGCAGCTGGGTGGCCCCGGCATTTGGCGCCAGGGACGCGGCGGCCTTGAGCTGCTGCTCGGCGTTCGCCGCGTCGCCCTTCTTGAGGTAGAAGGATGCGAGCTGGAGATGCACCTCGGGGGCGTTGGGCTCTCGGGCGAGCGCGGTCTGGAACGCCCGCTCGGCCGCGGCATGATCCTGCCGTCGCTCGTAGAGGTTCGCGAGGGTCAAGTGATAGCGCGCCTGCGAGTCGAAGTCGGGACGGGCGGCTTCGAGGCGCTGGATCGCCGCCGCCATCTCCTGAGGCGTGTTGGCCGCTCCCGAAGAAAGGATCAGCGCGTCCAGGTTCTTGGGATCTCGCTGCAATACTCGGTCGGCCACCGTCTGCGCGTCATCGGGCTTGCCGCCGAGCAGGTAGATGGTCGCCAGCTTCAGCGCGATCTGGTTGTTATCCGGCTCGATCTCCTGGGCTCGGAGCAGAAATCGGAACGCCTGATTCAGCTGGCCCAGCTCGTAGTACGACAGGGCGAGCTGGCGGATGGCCTGCGCGTTGTTGTTGTCGATGCGGAGGGCGTTTCGGTACTCGAGCACCGCTTCCCGGTGCTTGTTTTGCTTGAAGTACTGATCACCGCGCTCCAGATAGCGCGCCTTCTTGGCCTCGGGCGAGCGGCTGCACCCGCCCAGCAAGGCGAGAAGGGCCAGCACCACCACCGCGCTCACACGTGCGCACCGGGACGTCCGTCTCATCGCCTCACCGTGGGAGATACTCGCCGAGTATCGGGTAGAGCAGCCGAACGTACTCCGTCAGCTCGGCCGTCGTCTCAGAAACGCTCCCGTACACCGGGCTGGAGATACGTACGATCGCGCCGTCCGTGCGATTCCGCAGGAAGGCGCTGCGGACCATTTGGATCTTCGCCTCGAACTCCCCCGCCACGACCGTGCCCTGGGCCTGGAACCAGTACATCACGAGCTGCATCTGTCGATCCTTCTGGACCAGATAACGGTTCACCGTGATCGGGGTGGGGGACCCCGGCACCGCGATCTGGACGCGGCTCGCCTCCACCGGCTCCCACCCGCCACCCGGCAGGCAGTTCTTGGGGGAATGAATGTCGTTGCCGCGGCGCTGAGACGGCCAGTAGGCCATGTACAGCCAGGCGCTGTGGCCGTTGCTGTTTTCGTATCGCCGCATGAGGTAGTCCGACATCTTCAGCATCTTCAGGATGTCGGGCTCGAAGGAGATGTCGTCGCGGCCCTTCCAGGTCCCGAGTCCGGTCGGAAACTGTTCGAAGGACTTGCGCATCTGGACTCCTTCGCCGACCGAGCGGAAATGCAGGACGCCGAACGCCCCGAGCAGCAGCGCCACCGAGATGATCACCCGGCTACGTCGTGTCACGGCGAGGGCACCGGCGTGCGTGCCCGTCCGACGAGAAGCAGCAGGCTGTAGACCCCGGCGAGGCAGAGGAAGGCGAACGCATAGATGACGAGACCCGCAAACTCATGGAAGAAGCCGGTCGCGTAATCGACACCGAACTGCTGGCCGATGAGACCGGTGAGCACGACCCTGGCCGCATTGGCGAAGATCGTGATCGGCAGCGTAGAGGCTACGAAGACGAGCATCGGCCAGCCCACCGGCAGCAGGAGATAGGCCCAGGCCACCGCCGCCGCGAACAGGGCGATGAGGGACCGGATCCCGCTGCACGCCTCGGTGACGCCGAGGGTGAGCTGGGCCAGGTGGATTACGTTGCCATCCAGGAGAACCGGAATGCCGAGCAGGTCCAGCATCCAGGCCGCCTGCCGAGCCGCGAGGCTCTGCAGGGGGAAGGTAATCGCGTAGAAGATGACTCCGGGCAGAGGCACCATGAAGAACAGAAAGACGAGGGGAAACAGGACCCCGCGGAAGACGTGCCGGCCGAGATGGAACAGCACGAGCCCGGCCAGCACCACGATGAGCGAGCTTCGCATCAGGAAGTTGTCGGCGCCCAGATCCCCCACCAGCAGGATGCCGATGCCGCCCAGGATCACCGCGAGACCGATCAGGCTGCCGCGCGCCGGCAACCGCTGCAAGTATGCGCGCTGCCGCCAGACCAGGTAGAGGCAGAAGAGTGGGACCAGGAAACCGTGGCTGTAGTTGGCGTCGTCCCACCACTGGATGACGAGGGCCCGGAGGATCTTCCAGTAGACCGCGAGGAGTACCACCCCGATGAGGGCGACGACCGGGGCCGCCGGGCCCAGCCGGAAAGACCACTCCCCGGCTCCCGGCTCGCTCAGGCCATTGCCCACGTTCATGAGGCGCGCGACCGCCGCGTGAGCCACCAGCGCAGGTTGCCGCAGGTCGCGAGAGCTCGGCGAAGCTGCCTCACCACGAATGGGCGGCGAATGCGGCGATACTCCCGGATGCCCCGCTCCTCGCTGCGGATACCGTACCGCTCCTTCACGCGCTTCCACGTCGCGATCCGCTCGCTGGTGGGCGAAAGGCGATCGATCTCCCGGCCGCCCTTCGTGGAATCGTGCGGATTGAGGCACGTGATGGTGTCGACCACCGCGACACGGTCGCGCAGATCTTCACCCATCACGTCGAGAAACCACCAGTCGCAGCCCCAGCCGACCAGCTCGGGGTCGTAGACGGCCATGAACGCGTCGAGCTTGTCCTTGCGGAACAGTGGGCACGCCATCTCGATGAAATTCGTATAGCGGAGGCGCGTGTAGGGATTGACGCGCGTGATCGGCCAGCTGATCTTGCCGTGGGGATCGAACGCGGGCTGGAGCGCCCACAGATCGTAGCGGTCCCGAATGTCGAAGAGACTCGAGAGCGCCGAGCCCGAGATCAGCAGATCGTCGTCCATCACCAGAATCGCCGCGTACCGGTCGAGCAGCTTCGGCCAGGTGCGGTACGCAAACAGCAGATTCTGGAACTTGGACCCGCGCCGCTCGTTGTAGTAGTCCGCGCGGTCGCGAAATCGGCCGCGGGTCTCGCCATAGTAGGTGACCCACAGGTCGAAGTTCCGCCGGCCGCGCAGCCACCTGGGCAGGTTGCCATGATCCCCGACGGAGCTGAAGATCAGGTTCGGGTGGGTAGCCTCTACCGGGTGCTTCGAGAGCGTCATGACACACTGTGATCCAGCGTACCACGGTGCCATTCAGACGCTAAACTGGGCGAGGCGATTCGAGGCCACCAGAGGCTAGTCCCCCTCCAATGCCCGGCCTGTTCGGAATCATTCGAAAGACCGCCCGGCTATCACCCGAATCCATTCGGTCCATGACCGGCCGGCTGGGCTCGGCCATGCGGACGGAATCCCGAGCCCCAAGCCCCTCGTGACCGGTCGGCACCTCGCATGGTTCGACGGCGAGGTGTCCCCGACCCCGGACGGGCCTGGCCGCGCCCCCACCGGGGGAGGAGATCGCTCGCCTGATCGAGGACTCCGGCCGCGCGTTCGAGTCTCCCGACCGCCGGCCTCATCTGTGGCCGGGTGCGGTTGCGGTCACCCGAGGGGGAGCTGCGCGAGGATCTCTGGCGGGATGGCTGCCGTCAATTCGACGATCTGTCCCTGCGCCGCATCACCGACGGGCTCTACCGGGCCGAATCTCGCGACGTCACCGGATCGCTCCTCCAGCGAAACATCGTCTTCACCAATCGCAACGTCGTGTTTCCGCGCGGCACCTGGCGAGCGGTCGGAGGATTCGACCCCGTCTATCGCCTTTGCAGCGATCTGGACTTCAACCTGAAGGTGGCTTCCCGAGCCCCGTACGCGGTGATCGACGAGGTGCTGTGCGATTACCATCAGCGCGCCGACAGTCTCTACAACCGAAGTCTCACGGTCGCGCCGAGCACCGCGACCGCCCACTTCGAGGCTTCGTTGATCCGGCTTCAGCACGCCCTGCGGATCTACGCACTGCGACACGAGGTCGGACGAGAGTGGTTTCGGCGAGGCTGGCGGATGCTCCCGAGGGACGGCCGACATCGGCGGTGGCGCCGGTGCGACCGGTCCTGCGCGCTCTTTATCCGGGGCGCCCCGCGTAGCTGCGGGTCCATTCCAGGCGAGGCCGAACCGCGCCCGCGATGCGTCCTTCCCAGTCGCCCCGTGCCGACCCGCCGTCGACGAAGTGAAGATTGTCGGTGACCTGGAACGCCACCGTATCCTTCACGTGGTAGACGTTCTGGTTGTGCTGGGCTGAATACAGGCCCGCGCCGATCAGGACCGTCCCTTCCGAGAGGAGATCGCGCGGTATCTGAACCGTACTCACCACCGGTCCCATCGGGCAGGGGCTATCCCGCCAGCCGGGCTTCATATCGAGCGACGTGAACAGACAAGCGCCCGAGTCGTTGAAGAACTCGCACCACGGCGCGAGCGGATACCCGGGCTTCAGCACCTCGTAGACGATCTCCACCGTCACCGGGTCGCGCACCTCCACGACCTGTGTCGTCTCCCCGGCCGCGTTGCACACCCGCACGCGTCGCAGCCGAACGATCTCGTTTCCCGGCGCGGTGGCGAGATCCGGCCAGGTTCGATCGGGTGCCGTGCTCAGGCTGGAGAGCATGTACGCGCTCGCCACCTCGGCCACCGGTCCGTCCTTTCGGATCATGCCGCCGTTGATCAGGATGGCGCGCTCGCAGAGCCGGGTGATGCTGGGCAGATTGTGGGACACGAAGAGGATCGTGCGGCCGTGCTCGCGGACGTCCTCCATCTTGGCCAGACACTTCCGCTGGAAGGCCGCGTCGCCGACCGCGAGCACCTCGTCGACCACGAGAATGTCCGGGTCCAGGTGCGCGGCGACCGCGAAGGCCAGGCGCACGTACATGCCGCTGGAGAAGTACTTGACCGGTGTCTCCAAAAACGCGTCCACGCCCGCGAAGGCCAGGATCTCGTCGAGCTTGCGGTCGATCTCGCGCTTCCGCATCCCCAGGAAGGCCCCGCTCAGATAGACGTTTTCGCGGCCGGTCAGCTCCGGATGAAACCCGGTGCCGACCTCCAAGAGACAGGCCACGCGGCCGTGGATCTCGACCCGCCCCACCGTGGGCTCGGTGATTCGGGAGAGGATCTTGAGCAATGTGCTCTTTCCGGCGCCGTTCGGGCCGATGAGGCCCATGATCTGCCCGCGGGGCACCGTGAAGGAGACATCGCGCAGGGCCCACACGTGGTCCGCCACCGCCGGGGCCGCGCCGCCTTGGGGGCCGGCAGTAGCCCGGGAACGGCGGGCGAGCGCGGCCAGCTTGGTGAACGGCAGCATCGCCCCGCGGACTATGGCCTCGCGGAGCATCGGATGGCCGATACGCCGGCGCGTCCCGAGGGGAAAGCGCTTGCCGAGTCCGTCGACCCGAACCGCGATGTCGCTCGACATGGATCAGACGATGTCCGCGAAGGAGCGCTCGACTCGGCGGAAGAAGAAGGCCCCGGTGATCAGGACGGTCAGCGTGACCACGGTGGAGGCCACGATAGACGCCGGCGCGGGAGGCTGCGTCCCGAGCATGGCCCAGCGGAAGCCATCGACGATGGTGACCATCGGGTTCAGCGCGTAGACCGTGTGCCAGGCGCCGGGCAGCAGACTCGAGGGATACGCGATCGGGGTGGCGAACAGCCAGATCTGAACGAGGAAGGGCACCGCGTGCTGAACGTCTCGGTATCGGACGTTGAGCGCGGACAGCCAAAGACCGACGCCGAGCGCGGTGAAGAACGCCAGCATGGCCAGCAGCGGGATCCAGAGCAGATGAGAGCCCGCCCGCAGGAAGCCGTACCACCAGATCATCGCGAGTAGCAGCGCGAAGGACAGGGCGATATCGGGCACCCCCGCGAGCACGCGGGCCATCGGGACGAGCAGCCGCGGGAAGTACACCTTGGTGATCAGGTGGCCGTTGTTGACGAGGCTATTGGCCGACTGGTTGACTCCCGTCGAGGTGAACGTCCACGGCACCAGCGCGGTCAAGGCGAACAGCGGGTAGGGCACGCCATCGGACGGCATCTTGGCGAGCTTGCCGAAGAAGACGCTGAATACGACCATCGTCATGAGCGGCTGGATGAGCGCCCACGCCGCGCCGATCGCGGTCTGGCGATAACGCACCTTGATGTCTCGCCAGATCAGGAAGTAGAGTACCTCGCGGTACTCCCACATCTCGCGCAGACGCAACGGCACCCAGCCCTTGGATGCCTCGATCACGGTGGTGACGGTGGGGGCGAGCGCGGCGTCTCCCGAACGAGCCAGGGAGCCGCGCTCGATGACCATGTTCTCGCTCATGCTTCGGGCGGCCTCACTCGAGTCAGTATACGGCCCGGGACGTGCATTACCAACATTGGATGGGCTACGAGGCGCGGCGCGGACGTCCGGGACGAGTTTCGACGTCGTCGGGATATGGGGTAGGATCGAGTGTCCGGTTTTGCGGGACCGGGCAAGCACTGACTCGAGGAGGAACGACTATTTCCGGGAAGTCCGCACCACGAATCAGTGCGACGATTTGCACACACAATCGTGCACAGTACCTGGGCAAGGCCCTGAAAAGTCTTTCCGACCAGACGCTACCCGCCACGGACTTCGAGGTGCTGGTGGTCGACAACGCCTCTACCGACGACACCGCCGCCCTCGTCGAGAGCGTGCAACCGATGCTGCCTTCGCTCCGCTACGTCTTCGAGGGCAGCCTCGGCCTCTCCCGCGCCCGCAACGCCGCGATCAGGGAGGCGCGCGGGGACTACATTGCGTTCCTGGACGACGATGCGGTAGCAGTTTCCGAGTGGCTCGAGGCCATTTTGACCGCTTTCGACACGGTCAAGCCGACTCCGGTCTGCGTGGGCGGCCGGATCGAGCCGATCTGGGAAGGTGCCCGGCCGAGCTGGCTGGCCGATACCCTGCTCGGCTACCTCACGATCGTGAACTGGTCGGACACGGCGATGACCCTCGATCCCTCCTGCCAGTACGTGGCGGGCGCCAACATGGCCTTCAGCACCGCGGCGCTCCGCCATCTCGGCGGGTTCAGTCCGAGCCTGGGCCGGGTCGGCGACAAGCTGCTCTCAGGGGAGGAGCTGCACGTTCAACGATTGCTCGTCGCGGCCGGCCACCAGCTTCACTACGAGCCGCGAGCCTCGGTCGGACATCACGTGCCGGCTTCGCGGCTGACGAAAGAATGGTTTCTCCACCGCGCTTATTCGGAGGGACTGTCTGCCGCCGTGATGCAAACGGTTATGGGTAACCGGCCCCGGCCTCGCCGCGCACAGATGGCGTTGCATTCCGCGATCGCCCTTCTGTTACACCCTCGGGAGTGGGCCGGCTCGGTCCTGCATACCGACGAGGCAGCAAGATTTGCCTGCCGCTGTCAGACCCTCCGGCGGCTGGGCACGATCTGGGGGCTGGTCGCCTTCTCCGAGGCGCGCGCGTGAGCCGGGATCAGGCCCACCTCACGGCCTTCGAGCCACTACTGGATATCCTCCGCTGCCCCCAGACGGGCAGCCCGCTCATCCTCACGAGCCGGATGGAGCTGGAGGCAGCGGCCGCGGGGGTGCCGAGCCAATCCGTTCCAGCCACGGCCGTCGGCGCCCTCGTCTCGCCCGGCTCCTCGCGGGCCTACCCGATCCTCGGCCAGGTGATCAGCTTTCTCGAAGATGACGTGCTGCGCCTGTCCGCGGCGGTCGAGCGGCCGGGCCGGGAGCAGACCGCGGATGCTGCCATCAAGCGCGACGTCAAGCGCTGGTACGACGAGTTCGGCTGGAAGCGCACCCAGAACGGACAGTACGGCGATACCGCGCTCTTCTCCCAACTCGGGAATAGCGCGCACGGCTTCTACGAGATGGCCTCTCACCTCTCGATCCTCCATCGCTTCATGGGCGGCGAGTTCCTTCTCGACGCGGCGAGCGGGGCTATTCCGCATCCGGAGTATCTCGCCTACGGATGGTTCTACCGCTACCGGGTGTGCGTGGACTTCTCGCTCACCGCGCTCCAGCAGGCCGCCGCCACGTTGGGCGATCGCGGCTTCTACTGCATGGCCGACATCTGCCGACTGCCGTTCCGCGATGACGTGTTCGACGGCGTCGTCTCCGGCTACACGATCCAACACGTCCCCGCCTCGAGCCAGGCTCAGGCTCTCGCCGAGCTATACCGCGTGCTGGGGCCCGGGCAGGTCTGCTGCATCCTGACCGATGCGCGACCGGCCCGCCTGCGTCCCGCGCTGGCTCGGCTGGCGGGAATGACCCGACGACGAGTGCGTCCCCGGTTCGAGGCGCCGCGGACGCCGTCAACCGGGCCGTCGGCCCCGCCCCCGTCGCGCCTCTACGGACACGCGCCGACCGCTCGATGGTGGCGGCGCCAGTTGTCAACGCTGGGCTGCCTTTACTCGGTGAAGGCTTTGCGGATCCTGGCCAAGGACGAATTCGAGTCGTGCTTCGGCAATTCGCTCGGCGCGGCCAGACGGCTGCGTGTGCTCGAGACGGCGCTGCCCAGGGCGCTCGCCAGGTATTCTCGCTATCTCCTCGTCGAGATGTCGAAACGTGAAGGGAGCCAGCGATGACCCTCGACGACCTGCTGCGTGATCCGCCGAGGGTTCACGCCTGGGGGGCCCCCAACGAGCTGAGCTACTCCGGGTTCGCCCGAGAGTTCTACGCGTGTATGTCCGATCACATCGATGCGACGTCGTCCACGCTCGAGACCGGAGCGGGCATCAGCACGGTGGTCTTCGCGCTCCGACAGGCGCGGCACACGTGTGTCGCGCCGGACTTCCCCGAGCTGGATCGCCTGAAGACCTACTGCTCCGAGAAGGGAATCCCCATCGACTCGATCGATTTCCAGCCGATGCGGTCGGACGAGTACTTCCGCCTCTGGACGCCCCGCCGTCTCGATCTGGTCCTGATCGACGGCTGTCACGGCTTCCCGGCTCCATTCCTCGATTGGTTCCACATCGCGGTGAGCCTGCGGGTGGGAGGGCTCCTCGTCGTCGACGACACGCACCTCTGGACCGGAAAGATCCTGAAGGAGTTCCTGGAGACGGAGACCGGTTGGCGACTCGACCGCCCACACTCGACGAAGACCGCGGTGTTCCGGAAGATCGGGGAGTACGTGCCCTGGAAGGAGTGGACCGAGCAGCCCTATGTCTCGAGCCGCAGCGACGTTCGGCGTCCGCGGCACTCGCGCGTGCGGCTGGCGTTCGAGCTGGCCCGGCGGGGGGAGTACGCCACCTTGCTCCGCAAGGTGAGGAAGGTAATGTTTTGATCTCGGTGCTCCACTTCCTGAACACGCTCGCCCGGGGCGGCACCGAGGAGCACGTCTTGATGCTGCTGCGCGGGCTCGATCGCCGGCAATTTCGGCTCCACCTGGTGTGCACGCCCGAGGTGGCCGAGAAGCTCCGCGCGGACGTTCCCGCCGACGTGGAGCTGCTTCCCCTCCGTCTCCGCAAGCCGACCCAGGCCGCGAGCGCGGTGCGCCTGATGCACCTCATGCGCAGCCGTCGGGTGGGCATCCTGCACTGCCACCAGTTCTACAGCAGCATCTTCGCCGCGCCGCTGGGCCGGCTGTGCCGCGTGCCGGTCATCTTGGAGACGCCTCACGTGCGGGAGCAGTGGCGGCGGGGGTGGAAGGCGAACTACCGGATCGACCGCGTCGTCGGGCGCTGCGTCGACTACTACCTGGCCAACTGCCAGGCCAATGCGCGCTACCTGATGGAGGAGAAGGGCCTGCCCGCCGAGAAGGTCGAGCTCATCTATCACGGCGATGACCTGAAACGGTTCCATCCCGATCACCGGCCGCCCGCCGGCCTGCGGGAGAGTCTGGGATTCGGCCACGACGACCCGGTGCTGATCGTGCTGGGCCGGCTCGAGCCGCAGAAGGGGCACCACGTGCTGCTCGACGCGCTGCCGATGGTCCGGCGCGAGTTTCCCGCGGTGCGGCTGGTCTGCGTGGGCGACGGCTCCAGTCGCGGCGCCCTCGAGAATCAGGCGGCTCGCCTCGGGCTCCAGGACACGGTCCGCTTCGTCGGCCATCAATCGAATGTGGCCGACTGGCTGGCCCTGGGAGACGTGACCGTGCTCCCCTCCTTCTTCGAGGGGCTGCCGCTGGTGCCCATGGAGTCCCTCGCGGCGGGCCGGCCCGTCGTGGCCAGCGCGGTGGATGGCACCCCGGAGATCGTCATCTCGGGAAAGACCGGGCTCACGGTGCCGGCCGGGGACGTGGCGGCCCTCGGCGGCGCGGTGTGCGAGATGCTGCGGGACCCGGCGCTGCGTCGCGACCTGGCTCGGGCCGGGCGCGAGTGGGTGCTGGAGCACTTCACCGAGGAGCGGCTCGTCGAGCGAACCCAGGCCTTGTACCTGTCGACCTGGAAGGAGAAGACCGGGGCGCGATGAAGGCCATGATCCTGGCGGCGGGAGAGGGCACGCGGCTGCGACCGCTCACGCTCGACCGGCCCAAGCCGATGCTGCCGGTGGCGGGACGGCCCCTGCTGGAGCACATCATCGCCTGGCTGCGCCACCATGACGTCACCCGGATCGCGATGAACCTCCATCACCGTCCTCAGGTCGTGATGGACCATTTCGGAAGCGGCGCGGGCTTCGGCGTCGACATCACCTATTCGGTGGAAGAGGAGATCCTGGGCACCGCCGGCGGCGCCAAGCGCCTGTCGCCGTTTCTGGATGAGACGTTCGTACTGGTCTATGGAGACGTGCTGACCGATTTCGATCTGGGTGCCCTGATCGACTTTCACCGCTCCAGACCGCCGGCGCCTCATCTCAGCATCAGCCTCTACCACGTGCCCAATCCCTGGGATTGCGGCATCGTCGGCCTCGACGAGCGCGGACGGATCCTCAGGTTCGTCGAGAAGCCACGGAGGGAGGACGTCTTCTCGGATCTCGCCAGCACCGGCGTGCTCGTGGTCGATCCCGAGTTGCTGCAGTACGTGCCGGCCGGGTGCTTCGCCGACTTCGGACACGACGTCCTGCCCGCGCTGCTGCAATCCGGGGTGCCGCTTCATGGCTGGATCATTCCGGATTCGGCGTATCTGCTCGACGTCGGATCGCCCGAGCGCTATGCCCAGGTCCAGCGAGAATGGCCGACCGACGCGGCGCGAGCCTTCGTCCCCGCCGGAGGTGGCCGGTAGTGCGGGCCGCGGTATTCCTGGACCGCGACGGCGTCATCATCGAGAACCGGGCGGACTACGTGAAGTCCTGGGGAGAAGTCCGCTTCCTGCCCGGGGCGGTCGGGGCCCTCCGGCGGCTCGGGCGCACCGGCCATGCAGTCGTGCTGGTCACGAATCAGTCCGCCGTCGGAAGGAGAATCATCACGTTGGAGGAGGCGCGGGAGATCAACCAGCGTGTGGTCACCGAGATCGAGGCGGCCGGGGGGCGGGTGGACGCCACCTACCTGTGCCCGCATCATCCCGACGACCGGTGCGAGTGCCGGAAGCCCGCGCCGGGGATGTTCCTGCAGGCGGCCCGGGAGCTCGATCTGGACCTGGCCGGCTCGTACGCGATCGGCGACGCCACGACCGACATGGACGCGGCCCGCTCGGCGGGAGTGCGGGGCATCCTGGTCCTGACCGGACGGGGACGTGAGCAGCGGGCCGGCCTGGCCGCGGGCGACCATCTCCTCTGTGTGGAGGATCTGAACGCGGCCGTCGACTACGTCCTCGGGCGAGCGGGAGTCCGGTCGTGAAGGTCCTGGTCACCGGGGCGGGCGGCTACATCGGCAGCGTAGTCACCGAGCAGCTGGTCGAGCAGGGCCACGACGTGGTCGCCCTGGACAGCCTCCTGCACGGTTTTCGCGCGGCCGTAGATCCGCGAGCCCACTTCGTCCAGGGAGATCTTCGCGACGGCTCATGGCTCGCGTCACTACTGTCGCGGAGCCCGGTGGACGCGGTGGTCCATCTGGCCGCGGAAGCGCTGATCGCCGAGTCGATGACGGACCCGGGACGCTTCTTCACCGCCAACGTCATCGGCGGGCTCAACCTGCTGGAGGCCATGACCGCATCCGGAGTGCGGCGCATCGTGTTCTCCTCGACGGCGGCGGTGTACGGGGAGCCGGTGAGCATCCCCATCGTCGAAAGTGCGCCGCACGCGCCGATCAACTCGTACGGCGAGTCCAAGCTCGCCTTCGAGCGGATGCTCGAATGGTATCGTCGCGCCGGCCGCCTGAAGTACGTGGCCCTGCGCTATTTCAACGCGTGCGGGGCGACCACGCGGTGCGGGGAGTCCCACCGGCCCGAGACACATCTCATCCCCATTTTGCTGGAGGTCGCGCTCGGACAGCGGGACGGCATCCGGCTGTTCGGCACCGATTACGACACTCCGGACGGAACCTGTATTCGCGACTACATCCACGTGTCGGATATCGCCCAGGCGCACCTGCTGGCCCTCCGGGAGGTCGATCGGATCGGCGGCCAGGCCTTCAACATGGGCAACGGCGCCGGCTACTCGAATCTGGAGGTCGTGAACACGGTGCGACGGGTGACCGGGCGGGACATTCCGGTCGCGGCGGAGGGCCGGCGGCCGGGAGATCCGGCTCGCCTCATCGCCAGTCACGACCGAATCCGGGCCGAGCTGGGATGGACGCCACGGTATCCTGGCCTCGGCGAGATGGTGGAAACCGCATGGGCGTGGCGCCTCGACCACCCGAAAGGCTACGAGGCATGATCATTTCGCGCACCCCTCTGCGCGTCAGCTTCACCGGCGGGGGAAGCGATCTGCCCGCCTTCTACCGGCACGAGCCCGGCGCGGTGCTCAGCACCGCGATCAAGAAGTACATCTACATCACGGTGAACCGGAAGTTCGATCATCGCATCCGGGCCAGCTATTCGATTACCGAGATCGTGGATAGCGTGGACGAGCTCAAGCACGAGCTGATCCGGGAGGCCCTCCGGGTGGTGGGAGTGGACAGCGGGATCGAGATCACGTCGATCTCGGACATCCCTTCGCAGGGGACCGGGCTGGGCTCGTCCAGCACCTACACGGTGGGCCTGCTGACCGCGCTCTATGCCTACATGGGTCAGCACGTGGGCGCCGAGCGGCTGGCCCGGGAGGCCTGTCGGATCGAGATCGACGTGTGCGGCAAGCCCATCGGCAAGCAAGACCAGTACATCGCGGCGTACGGCGGGCTGCAGCACATCCGGTTCAACCCGGACGAGAGCGTGTTCGTCGACCCGGTCATCTGCTCCCCGAACACCAAGCGCGCGCTCCAGGAGAGCCTGCTGCTGCTCTACACCGGCGTCACCCGCTCGGCCGACGACATCCTGCTCGAGCAGACCCGGAATACTCACGACGACGTGGGCAAGCGAGACGTCCTGCGTGCCATGGTGGCCCAGACCGAGGACCTACGCGCGGCCCTGGTCGCCAACGACCTCGGAGGGGTCGGCGAAGTGCTGCATCAGGGCTGGCTGGCCAAGAAGAAGCTGGCCAGCGGCATCACCAGCCCGCGGATCGACGAATGGTACGAGCGGGCCCGTCGTCATGGAGCCATCGGAGGGAAGATCACCGGGGCCGGGGGCGGGGGCTTCCTGCTGCTCTACGCACCTCCCGAGCGGCATCGAGCCATCCGAGAGGCGCTGCCCGAGCTGCCCGCGCTGCCCATTGGCTGTGAACCCCAGGGAAGCAAGATCATCTACGTGGAGGAGAACGGATGAAGCCCGACGTGGACGTACGCGGCACGGTGCAAGGATATCTCGGCCGACTGCGCGCTGCGCTAGATAGCCTGCCGGTGGACGCAGTCGAGGACATCGTCCATCGCCTGTATGCCGCCTACCGAGAGGGGCGGAAGGTGCTGATCGTCGGGAACGGGGGCAGCGCCGCCACCGCCTCGCACATGGCCTGCGACCTGGCGAAGAACGTCTTCGGTCAGTTTCCGGGGGACGCGACCCCCACCGGCCGCTTCAAGGTTCTGTCCTTGACCGACAACATCCCGCTGATGACCGCGTGGGCGAACGATGCCGGCTATGACCGCATCTTCGTGGAGCAGGTGCGGACCTTCACCGACCCCGGCGACGTGCTCATCGCGATCAGCGGGAGCGGGAACTCGCCCAACGTCGTCGAGGCGGTCAAGCTGGCTCGACGCCTCGGAGCCGAGACCATCGGCATCCTCGGATTCAAGGGCGGCAAGCTGAAGGACCTCGTAGACCGGGCGGTGATCGTCTCCAGTGACGACTACGGTCCCATCGAGGACCTGCACATGGCCCTGGATCACATCGTCACCACGTGCCTGCGGGACATGATCGCCCGCGACACATCGGGGTAACGCGCGGCCCTTCACGGGCGGGGCCGGGCGTCTCGGGCGACCTGCCGGTAGAGGCGACAATGGGGCAGCCCGCGACGATCGGCGAGGAGAGCGAGCCCCGCTTCGCAAGCCGACGACGATCACCGTCTTGCGTCCATGAGACGGAGGTCGGGCGGCCAGTTGCCGTCAGGGAGGATTCTCGACGAAGTGCGCGACCGGGTGCGTGCGTATAGAATGGTCCGAGGCTCGCGACTCCGCATGAATCGTACAGCACCGACCGGCCACGCGGAAGCTGCGGTCCGTTCTCGATGATCGCCTTGTTCTGGGTCGGTGTTGTCTGGATCGCCTACGTCTACGTGGGCTATCCGCTCATCCTGTGGCTGCTGGGCCTGGTGCGGAAAGTCGAGCCCGCCATCCGCGCCGACCACCGGCCCTCCGTGTCGGTGCTCATTGCCGCGTGGAACGAGGAGCGCGACATCGCGTGGAAGCTCGCCGAGACGTTGGGCTGGGACTATCCCGCCGACCGCCTCGAGGTCCTGGTGGCCTCCGATGGCTCCGAGGACCGCACCGACGAGATCGTCCGGGGCATGACCGACGCGCGACTGACGTTCGTCCGGATGGAGCCGCGCGGCGGCAAGAGCGCGGCGCTCAATCGCCTGGCCCAGCTCGCGCGAGGCGAGATCCTGTTCTTCACCGACGCGAACTCCCACATCGAGTCGGGGGCGCTCCGCCGGATCGCTCGGCATTTCGCCGATCCGCGCGTCGGCTGCGTCACCGGCGAGATGCACTATCGGGACGAGCGGGCGGAGTCGGCCGTCTCAGAGGGAACCCGGGTCTACTGGGGCTACGAGTCCCTCATCAAGCAGCTGGAGAGCCGCATCGGGTCGGTGCTCGTCTGCGTGGGGTCCGTCTTCGCGATCCGGGCGGCGCTGTTCGAGCCGCTCCATCCCGAGGTGGCCAACGACCTGGAGCTTCCACTGCGAATCGGGCGAACCGGCCGCTGGCTGCGCTACGAGCCGACCGTCCGCTCGGTGGAGCGACCCGCCCACACCGGCCGGGAGGAATTCTCCCGACAGCGGCGCATCGTGGCCCAGGGTGCGCTGGCCATCTGGCGGCTGCGCGCCCAGCTCACCCCGCTCCGCGCCTGGCAGTTCCTCTCTCGCAAGGTCCTGCGTTGGCTGACCGCGGTGCCCCTCGTCCTGCTGCTCGTGTCCACCGCGGCCCTGGCGCCTCGCTCTCCCTTCGGCCTGCTCCTGGTGCCCCAGGTCGCCTTCTGGGCGCTGGCCCTCGTGGGATACATCCTGGCGCGCGCCGGACTCAGGCCGGGCCGGCTGTTCTCGCTGCCGTTCTACGTGGTCCTGGTGGCGCTCGCCGGTGTGATGGGCGTCATCGATGCCTGCGCCGGCCGGCGCTTCCGGGTGTGGGAAACCGCGGCCCTGTCCCGAGGCAGCGTGAACTAGGACGCTTTACGGATCCAGCGGTCCAGAATCGCCCCGTCCACGGACCTGCTCGATGTCGCCAAGCTCTGGGTGGCCCCGAATCTCGAGTCCGTCACCCGGCGCCGGGCCGCCCTCGCGCCCACGGGCCTCTACCTCGATGACATGGAGACCTTGGTCTGCTGCCGACAGGATCGGAGTGGCTTGGTCGAGCGAACGTGGAGGTCATCCCGAACGGCGCGGTCATCTCCGACCAGCCGCCGCCTGCGTCGCCGTTCTCGGGGATCAGGATCCGCGTCGACGGCTCGCGGCTGGAGGCCGACGTCTGATCGAGGAGAGATACTCGTGGAATTCGCTCGAGGATCGGCCGAAGACCGCCTCTCGTGACCTTTTCGAGAAGCGGCACACCGCGTAGCGCAGCCGGGGGTCAGCGCCGCCGCAGCCAAAATCCGCTGCCCCAGCTCAGTCCCGCGCCCGTGATCTTGCTATCTCGCTCCAACGAGTCGGGGATGTCCTTGAGGTCCGGCCTCAGTCGCACAAAGGTGCACGGCAAGACGATCTCGAGATGGGGACCTTCCGCCAGAAGCGTGGCGGCGAGCAGATACTGTTCCGAATAGTAGCGATCCATCCACTCGGGAGGGTAGTCGAGGGGCAGGAAGATGTCGTCGAAATAGATCAATACCCCTGGCTTGAGTCGCGGAAGAATGTCGAGAAATACAACCGCGACATCGGAATTCATGAAGACACGGTGTGAGCCATCCACGAGCAAGATATCGCCGGCGGTCAGGTCGTCGAACAGCGTCACGTCTACCTCTTCGAGGCGAGTCCGTCGGACCTCTTCGCAAAGCCGGTCGATCTCGACACGCGGGTGTGGATCGATCGAGAGGATGTGAGTACCGAGTCCGTGATCGAGGATGGCCCTCCGCATGAACTTCGTGGAGTTTCCGGACCCGACCTCGATGTAGCGGCGTGGCTTGTAGAGGGCCGCAAACGCGTAGAGAGAGACCGCGTCGAGGCCGGAGAAGTAGCCGTTCCGCCAGTAGGGCTGGCCCGCATCGGGTGGACGATCGAGCGCGATGTCGTGGAGACCGTTTCGGAAAGCCTCGAACTGGCGCAGAAGCGCCGCGTAGGCGCTCCGATGCCGATCAAGAATGTCGACAAGCGGGCCGTGGGGTGGAAGGCCGTGACCATACCGGGGAACCGATCGGAAGGGGTAGTCGGGAATGACCGGCAGCTCTAGACCAGCCTCGCGCCGCTGCCGCTGGGCCCGACCATCTCGAAGGTCATGGAACGCTTCGAACCTCAACAGGAACCGCTTCGCGGCCGACATGATCATAGGTGACGATACACCTCGAGATGGCGATCGTAGATGGCGCGGATCGACAACCGCTCTCGCAGCCGGGCGAGGTCGCGAGCGCGCTCCGGCCGCGGCTTCCGCAGCTGCTCCGCGATGGCGCGGGCGAGGCTCTCCGGCGTGTACGGGCTGAACGTGGGAATCGCGCCCGGCACGATGGCGTTGTACTCGGCGATCAAGGGAACGTCGGAGGCCAACACCGGACATCCGGCCGCGATGAGGGAGCCCAGTGACCCCGACGCGGATTTGTCGGGCTCGAACGGGCAGACCGCCAGATCGGCGTTCCCGAGCTGCTGCTGGTATTCCTCCTCGGCCAGATAGCCGGTCACCCACAGGCGGTCGGCGACCCCGTGCTCGCAGGCGACGTTCATCAGCCGGGTCAGCGTCTGCGATCCGGAGGCGCCGAGCCGGGGGCCGCCGACGAGCACTAGCCGGACGCCGGGCAGTCGGGCCAGGGCCTCGATCATGAGGTCGTAGCCCTTGTTCTTGAAGATGAAGCCGGCCACGATCACCGTGCGGAGGGCGCCAGGGTCCGGCGTCGACGTGGGCTCGCGAACCAGCCCGCTTTCGATGAACAGGGGAATCATCGCGACGTTGTCGGCCATGCCGAGGGAGCGTAGGGTCTCGGATTCTCCACCCGATGCCACGAGCACCTGCTGGCTGTGCCGGAGAACCCAGCGAGTCACGCGGTACAGATAGAGACTGTCGAACCGGCTCGTCGAGCGAAAGGCCTCCGAGAGATCGAAGCGGCCCCGCGTCAGCTGGCGAGCCAGCCGGACGGCCGGTCGGACCGGGGTTTTCGCCACCTCGACGGCGGCGCGCCGGACCCAGTCGAGATCGCTCGTGCACCCGAGTGATCGCAGGTTGTTCACGTCGTGGAGCGTGACGACTAGGGGAGCGCGGCAGTGCCGCCGGAAGGTGTCCAGGTTCACCAGTGAGCGGCGGTTCCGCCCCCAGGTGGTATCGCCGGAGACGCTGACCTGGAGATGCACCACGTCGGCCGCCGACAGCTCGCGGCCGGTGGCCTGCAGCTGGGCCCGGTCGGCGCCCGGCTTGCCGGTCAGGCGGAGGCTCCGCTCGATGACGACCAGATCCGGCCGCCGCCGTCCCTCCGCGGCAAGCAAGCGCCCGTGTCGACAGATGCCATGCTCGGGCGGCCCGACCTGAAGATGGCCGATGGTCAGCGCCGGCCTGGCCGCCGCCGTCGAGCGCGGCTCGGAGGCGATCAATCGAGGAGCGCCTCGATCCGGCGTTCCATCTCGGGCATGACGATCTCCTCGGCGAACTCCTCGGCGCGCCGGGATGCCGCCTGGAGGAGCCGGCTCCCCACCGACGGCGAATCGAGCACAGTCCGGATGTGCTGCGCCAGGGTGCCAACGTCACCCGGATCGAACAGGAGCCCGTCCTCCCCATTCTCCAGGATCTCCTCGGGTCCCCATTCACATCGGCTCGCGATGACCGGGATACCGCACGCCATCGCCTCCACCAGCACCATGGGGAAGGCTTCTCCGTAGCGTGACGACAGCACGAAGGCGCTCGCTCTCGCGAAGTACGACCAGGGATTCACCGCGAATCCGGGCATCAGCACGTCGTCCCCGATCTGCAGGACCCGGATACGGTCCCGGAGATTCACCCGCTCCGGCCCCTCGCCCAGGATCACCAGTCCGAGCGGACGCTCTCGTCGCACCTCTGCGAAGGCGTCGAGCAGATCGTAGAACCCCTTCATCGGCACGAGACGCCCGCAGCCCACCAGGAACGGCCGCGACACCTCGACCGGCGGCTCGCACGACTCCTTCGATCGCTCCCGGATCGACGCCACGGCCAGGGGATTGTGAACGGTCACGACCCGGCTACCGTCGAGTCCGAAGAATCGGGCGGAGTCGGCGGCCATGCTGTCGGACGGGACGACCATCGTGGCGCTCGGGTACAGGCGACGGGCCAGCCGAAGCCAGGCGCTCGAGGTCCCGACCTCGGCGTGAATGCTCGAGGCGTTGTGAGTCTGGATCATCACGTGCACGCGGCCGAGGAGGAGCCGTCGTGCCAGGAGCGCCACCAGATTGCCTTCCAGCTCGTAGCTGACGATCAGGTCCGCCCGGCTGCGAAGCGCGAGCCCCGCGACCTGCACCGCGCGTTGAAACAGCTTGAACCGCCCGTAGGCGCGGAGCACCCGCACCGGTACGGCCGCGGCCTGGAGCGTGCCCAGAACAGGGTTCGGGCGGCCGGAGAGATGGCTCGACACGTTCCACGACGCGACCTCGCAGCGGTAGCCGCGACGCGCCAGCCAGGGGACGGTAACCTGGAGGACCCGCTCGATACCTCCGTTTCGGAGCCACGGAGTCACGAAGAGCAGGCCACGCCGGTCGTGGCGTGCCATCAACCGCTCACCTGTCCGCTGATAGCTCCTTGCGCAACGTTTGTCCAATCGAGGCATTCGTCCGCGTGACGCGGCTCAGGAAGTCGCCGTAGTTGCCCTTCTCCCCGCCGGTCGGATGGCCCCAGGGGTCCTGGCCCGCCGCGATCACCGCTTCCTTGCCGTCGTAGGCATTGTCGCGGTTGGTCACGAGACCGAAGTTGTTGCCCTCACCCCCCACGGTCTTGTCCGTCCACGCCCACCAGTCGATGCCGATGATCGGGTACGTCCCATCGTCCGCCTGGAAGTCGAGAATGTTCTGGATGAACTTCTCGTACGCCGCGCCGCGCTCCTCCTGGGTGGGGAAGTCGAGGCCGGCCCAGCCTTTCTTGTTGTTGCCGAGCGGCGAATCCACCTGCGACATGTACGTCGTCCAGATCAGCATGGGCTTCCGCACGAGCGAGTAGACTCGACGGAAGTCCTCGAGGTTCAACGATCCGCCGACCTGCACGAGATCCGCGTAGCGGCCGGCCGCCTCCAGGATCTTGGGGTGTCCCAACGCATTCACCGGCGCGACTACCAGGTGGTGCGGCAGAGCGTCCCGGAGGGCGGTGGAGACGATCTTGAAGTAGTGGTCGGCGAGAACCCCGACGAAGTCGTTCAGATCCGTCCGGACCTTCGGAGCACTATCCTTGAGCTGGCGGAAATCCTTGCCCAGCCAGGGGCTCCGGCCGCTCTCGTCTAGGAAACCCTTGCCGTTCGGCCAGCCGCCGTCGGAATCCCATGTCGTGTACTTCGAGCCCCACGCGGCGTTCAGCTTCTCGATACTGCTGTACCTCGTGCGCAGGAAATCGCGCAACGCGTACTTCGTGTACACCTTCGTGTCCTTGTAGACGGTTGGCTGGGGATTGCTCTTCCCGCGCTTGTCGTTGCGGGCCTGGCTCGGCGCGGTAGCCGCCGCGATCCATCCGAGATTGTTGTGCGTGGTCACCGGCCCGAACCCGAACAGGTCGTCCCCGTCGTCCGTGGTGGTGCCGATATGCCAGGGCGTGGAGGCCAGCGGCACGACGTTGAAGATATTCTTCCGGGCCGCGAAGCCGGGCAGCGCGGCCTGGTAGGCGGGGTCGAAGACGTCCGGGAATCCCTCCACTCGCCAGAGGCCGGGAGTCACCGCCGGATCCACGCCGAGCTGGATGTTCTTCACGGCCGCGTAGCGCTTGGCCCAGTACGATGGATTGATGATGCTGATGAAGGGCATCGGCACCGGGTTGACATCTCGACCGCCGTAGCTCGGTATCGGCAGCGCATAGTTGGTCGTGTACTCACCCAGCGTGTTGAACCCCCAGGACTTCAACCGGAGACTGGCCTGTCGCACGAACAGCCCCCACGGCATCCAGCCGGGGCTGTCGTACTTCTTCTTCACCGCCTCCACGTAGGCCGGGCCGCCATCGCCCGTGTTCACCCCGTAGACGGAGAGGGCCCAGAACACGTGGTTGTCCGGCGTGACCAGCACCCAGCGAGCACCTACCTTGTCGATCCTGAAGAAGCCGGAGGCAGCCCCCTTGACCGCCAGGTCGGCGTAGCCTCCGTAGCGATCGAGCCCAGTGCTGGGCGAAGCCGGGGCCGGCGCCTTGGAACCCGACGACGATGACGGGGGAGCCGGCGGCTTGGGACTCGACGACGACGGCGGGGGAGCCGGGGCCTTGGAGCTCGACGAGGACGGCGGCGGGGCCGGCGCCTGTGAGCTAGCGGAGCCAGCACCGGCACAACCAACGACCAGCCCGATCCCGATAGCCGCAGGGATCAGGACACCACGAAAGCCACAGTGCGCCATCGTATCCCTCCCGAGATCAGGCCCTCCCGCACGCGTCCGCGGAAGGGCGCGCTGCGTCGCAACGCTGACCCAGTGTAAGATGCCCTTCAGTGAGGATCCTATTCGTTTCGACCACCGTGCCCTATCCGCTGAACACGGGCGCGAACCAGCGCATCTACCACGTGCTTCGCGCCCTGTCTCGACTCGGACACATCACCTTCGCGTGTCCGACCGACGGCGGCCGATGGCCGTCCGAGCTTGACGCGGTACAGCCACTATTCCAGCAGGCTCTGCTGTATCCGAACGAGTCGTTCGACGCGTCGCGCCCGGCACGATCCGACGGCCTGTTCGATCGCCTCTCCCGGCTCGCCCGATATCACGGACATCTCCGGGAGCCAGCCCTCATTCGATGGTACCGCTCGCCGCAAGGAGCTCAAGTAATTGCCGACGCCTGCCAGCAGGGATTCGACCTGATCTGGGTCGAGCGTCTCATCTCGATCGGCCTGCTGCCCGGAAATGTGGGATGCCGCGTCATCCTGGACTTGGACGACGTCCAGTACCGGAAGCTGGGACACCGGCTTCGGCGCACCGGCCCGGGACTGCGCACCGCCCTCGACCTCGTCGAGTTCTTCAAGCTGCGTCGGATGGAGCGCGGGCTCGTCCGACACGGTCCACACGAGTACGTGGTTTGCTCGGCGCTCGACAAGCAGATCCTCGGCGGCGAAAGCCGGATCTGGGTGGTCCCCAACGGGATCGAGATGCCGACCGAGCCAGCCTGGCGGCCGTCGGACGTCGCGGATCCTTCCTTCGTGTTCGTCGGGGCCATGAGCACCGAGGCCAACGTGGACGCGGTGCACTTCTTCGTGCGTCAGATCTTGCCTCGAATCCGCCGCGTCATGCCGCGGGCCCGTACCTTGATCGTCGGCTCACGCCCGACTCCCGAGGTCCTCGCGCTCCACGAGGGCCAGTCCGTGGTCGTGACCGGGACAGTGCCCGCGGTAGAGCCGTTCCTGCAGGACGCGACGATGACCGTGGTCCCGATCCGGTTCGGGGGCGGTACGCGGATCAAGATTCTGGAAGCGCTCGCTCATGGCGTGCCGGTGGTCTCCACCCGGATCGGGGCGGAAGGTCTCGAAGTCGAGCACGACCGACATCTGCTACTCGCCGACACACCGGAACAGTTCGCCGATGCCTGCATCGCACTGGCCCGCGACGGAGCGCGGCGAAGTGCGCTGTCCCGGGAGGGCCTCAAACTGGTGCAGGAGCGGTACGACTGGCGGGTAATCGAGCATCAAGTCCAGCAGGTGGTCGCGGGTCGAAGCCCCGTCTCACCCTAGCCGTCGGAACGGATGCCGAGGCGGCGAAGCGCCTCGGTGAAGGGGGTCAGGGCCGCCTCGATGGCGCCCTCGTTGGACAGCACGACGCGAGCGTGGCGTCGCGTGGGCTCCACGTAGCGCTCGTGCATCGGGCGCACCGTCTCGGCGTACTGAGCCATCACGGACTCGACGGTGCGACCCCGACTGGCCACATCCCGACGGACGCGGCGATCGAGGCGAAGGTCGACCGCCGCGTCCACGTAGACCGTGAGGTCCCAAAGGCGACGAACGTCTTCCCACCAGAGCGAGAAGAGCCCCTCGACCAGGACGAAGCGCCGAGGCACGAAGGGCTCGGTGCCGACCCGGGTATGGCTCACGAAGGAATAGACCGGCTTGGCGATCGCTTCGCCTCGCGCCAGGCAGCTGAGGTGTTCGGCCAGTAGTCCGGTGTCGAAGGCCGCGGGCTCGTCGAAATTGAGATGCGCGCGGTCGCCCGGGGCAAGATGGCTCCGGTCGAGGTAGTACGCGTCCAGATCGAGCACGGAGACGTCTGGTGAGCGCTCGGTGAGCGCCCGGCAGAGCGTCGTCTTGCCCGAGCCCGAGCCCCCGGCGATTCCTACGAGAAAGACCTTCGACCGCGGAGGGCCAACCGTCACGGGCGGGCGGCTGAGTCCATCGGCCTCCGGTTCCGCTCCCGGATCACGTCCTCGTACAGCTGCTCGAATTCGCGCGCCCGGGAGGCCCATGCGTAGCGCTCTTCGACCAGCCGACGGCCGGCCGCGGCCAGCCGGGCGGACAGGTCACGATCCTGGATCAGGCGCACCACGTGCTCGGCGAAGGGGGCGGGCTCGACGGCTGCGAGCATGTGGGTGCCGTCGGTCCCGTCGATCCCCTCGAACGCGCTGGGATGCGTCACCACGGGGAGACCCATGGCCATGGCCTCGAGGAGCTTGTTCTTGATGCCGGTGCCGTGACGGAGAAGGCACACATAGACCGACGCGGAGCAGACCGCCGCCCGGAGGTCCGCCAGGTTGGCAGATAGCCGAATGCCCGGTCGGCTCCGGAGGGCCATCACGCTCGGATGAGGCTCGGCGCCGATCACGTGAAAGACCGCCTCGGGCACGCGGCGTTGGATCAGCGGGAAGATCGTCTCCGCGAAGGCGACGACCGCGTCGACGTTGGGCAGATAGCCGAGATGCCCGTGGAAGACCAGCGTGGCCGGCTCCCTGGGCACGTCCATCGGATGGAAGTGCTCCGCGTCCACTCCGTTGGGAATGAGGGCGGTGCGCACCCCGGGGACGGCTGCGCGGGCGGCCTCGACATCGCGCGGGGCGACGAACACGCAGCGATCGAACCGCGGATAGACGAGGCGCTCGAACCTCGGATCCACGAGCCCGCGCAGCCGATAGTAGGACTTCTCCCACAACGTCGTCGCGCAGCGCCGCATTTCCACGGCGCGGAGGCTACGGGAATCATGGGCCGACAGGATCTTGGGGATGGGGAAGCCGTCGTCCAAGAGCGCCGCGACGTAGGTCCCTTCGACGTGCAGGACGTCCCAGGCGCCCTTCCGAAGACCATTCTCCAGCGCCGAGGCCACCGCTCGTCGCGGGTACAGGGCCCGGCCGCGGCCGTAGGTCGAGGCCAGGTTGGCGATCCGCGGTAGCACCGGGCGCGGGCCGAGCGGGATCGTGTGCACGGATCGGCAGTAGGGTCGCGCCCAGTCGAGGTGCGCGCCGTCGCTTCCGGGAAGCAACGTGACCAGATCGATCTGATGCCGCGCCCCGAGGCGGCGGAGCAGATTCGCGCCGTAGAGGCGAAATCCCCCCACCGACGGCAGGTAGGGCAGGGCTTCCGACAGCAGCCCGATGTTCATGGAGACGGAGATCCGACCGGACCGGGCGCTCGCTCGGAGTCCCCGGCCGGACCACCGGGGGGAGCCGCCACCGGGGGGGCGGAGGCGCCGCGAGGAGTGCGACGGGCCCACCAGGGGCCCCCCGCGTGCTTCGGCCGCAGCAGGGCGGGCAGGCAGCAGGTCAGGAAGACCACCAGCCAGAAGAACTTGTGATACTCCGCCGACACGAACGTGATGGACACGGAGAAGCCGACGAGCCCGACCTGGATCGCCTCCGCGGCCTGGCCGATCAGCGGCACGCGAGCCCGGCGAGCGGCCCGCCGGATTCGTTGGGTGCTCCGCAGCGTCATCAGGATGATCCCCACGAAGACGGCCAGCCCCACGATCCCCAGCTCGGCCCCGACCTGAATGTAGGTGTTGTGGGCCACCGAGAAGCGGGTGCTCGTCCCGGGCGCGAGAACGGTGTCCAGCGCTTGCTTGTAGTTGCCGACGCCCACACCGGTGAACGGGTGTTGGCGCATCATCTTGAGCCCGGCGGTCCACAGGAGCAGCCGCGAATCTGAGGAGTCCCGATCGCTGTACGTGGGATTCAACAGGCGGCCGATTGGAGACGACGGTGAAAAGACCATCAGCGGGATGAGCAGAGCCACCGCGGCGGCCATGACCTTGATCCGATGCTTGGATCTCCACGCCACCACCATGACCGAGGCGGCGAGGCCGAGGAGACCGCCACGCGACGCGGCGAGGGCAAACCCGACCAGCGTCAGTCCGAGGCACCCGATGCAGACATTCCGCTCCCACGTGGGCTGGCGCGTCCGCATGAGATAGAACGCGAAGGGCAGGCCCAGCAGCGCGGACAACGAGAAATAGTTGGGATCGCCGGTCACCCAGCCGGGCCGATAGCCGTAGTCGAAGCCGGAATTCTGCCACTCCCGGAGGACGTGTATCGAGGCGTACGCCATCGAGCCCGCGGCCACCAGCATGACCCAGCGCAGCCGGCTGGCGGAGTCGACGACGTTCAGGGTCACGTAGAAGAACATGAGGAACGATACGTAGCTCAGGAACGGGCTGACCTCGAAGGGAACGCGCGACCCGATGATGACGTACGAAGCCATGCCCATGACGCACAGAAGAACCGACAAGCGGGCTTGCCAAGTGCGGAAGTAGTCCGGTCGGGTCCGTCGGACGTTCGAGTAGAGCAACGCGTAGCCGACGCAGATCAGCCCCGCGATCTTCACGATCGTGAGACTGCCTATGAAGAGGGACCAGAAGGGATGCCGCACGAACGGCATCACCGACACCAGCAGGTAGAAGATGATCATGATCGGCGCGTGACGTGGTGCAGGCAGTCCCGCAGCGCGCTCTGCAGCGCGGGAGTGCCGTACTGTTTCACGACGCGATGCCGCGCGGCCTGCCCCATCGTCCGGCGGCGAGCGGGGTCCCGCAGCAGGCGGGCGACCTCGCGGGCGAAGGCGGCGGGGTCGTCGACCAGCACGATCTCCTCTCCGTCCGTCAACTCCAGGCCCTCGGCGCCCAGGTGGGTGGACACCATGGCCTTCTCCATCGCCCCCGCCTCGAGGATTTTCAGCCGGGTCCCGGTGCCGATCCGGAGCGGGACGACGCACACCGTGGCCCGGGCGATCTCGGTGCGCATGTCCGGGACCGTGCCGCTGAACTCGACGCCCGCGACGCTCTCGAGCCGCTGGCGGAACTCCGGGGCCGGAGCACGTCCGGCGACCCGGAAGCGCACCGGCGGGATCAACTCACGGAGGGTTGGCAGGATGGACGTCGCGAAGAACTCCACCGCATCGCGATTGGGATGCCAATCCATGCCGCCGGTATAGAGCACCGTCCCGCCACCCGGATCGTCGGTGGGCACGAAGTGCTCGGTGTCCACCACGTTCGGGACGAGGAACACCGGCGTGCGCGGGCACAGCTCGGCGTAGAGTCGCCGCTCGGCCTCGGAGCAGGCCACCAGCGCGGAGGCCTGATTGCCGGCCGCGATCTCCCAGCGACGGGTCTTCCAGTACTCGAGGCCCGCGTAGAGCCGGACCAGCGGATTCCGAGCCCGGGCGGAATAGCGGCGGAGGAGGAGAAACGCGATCTGGATGGTGTCGACCACCACCGGGGGCCGCGTCGGCGGAAGGTCTGTCATGGCATAGGCCTCGTCGCACACGACGAGGTCGAATGCCTGCCGGGAGAGATGACGGCCGAGGGTGGCCCGCATCTCACGGGTCGAGAAGCGATGGACGGTGTAGGGCAGCAGCGTCGCCGCTGAGCGAAGGCGGCCGAGATAGCTTCGGATCCCCGCGGTACCCTCGATGGCCGGCGGCATCAGATCGACGGACCGGCAGAGGCGCTTCAGGCCCTCCATGTCGACGGAGTCCTGGGGATCGTGGAAGGACACGAGCGTCACGTCGTGGCCGTCCGCGACGAGGGCCCTCAGCACCGCCGCCGTCCTGATCCGATGCCCGTTGGTGGCCGGCAACGGAGGATCGAGGCCAACGAAGAGGATGCGCATGGAGGCGCCTACGCCCGCGTGTCCACGAGGAACTCGCGGTAGTTGAACGCGACGTCCGCGACCATCTCGGCCCACGGGCGCGCGACGGCCCCGACGGATGGCCGGACGACCGGCAGCTGGGCTGCGGCGACCGACGCCACTGCCGCCTGGGCGGCGGGTGACGCCGCCGGGCTCGCGAAGAGCGCCTGACAGGCGGCGGAGTACACCAGATATCGGGGCGAGCCTCGACGCGCCAGCCGCGCCCACCGCGGCCAGAGCCGCCAGCTCCGGTGCCACCCGCAGCGGCGGGCCACGTAGAGCCAACCGCGCAGCCGGTCGGCGGCCGGTTGGCGCGCCGACAGGGTCTCCAGCAGCGCCTGGTCGGTCACGTGATCGGGCATGCCGGTCAATCGACGCAGCTCCCAGCGCCAGAGCCGATGCGCGTGATCCAGCGCGGTCTCCAGCGAGAGGGATGGGGCATTGGCGCCGCCGCGGTCGAGCTTCCACGTGGTGCAGGTCTCCACGGTGCGGGCGAACGGCTCGAGCGGAAAGGGGTGCTCCGCGGCGGCCTGGGGCTGCCGGGCCAGCGCTCCGAGGCGCTCGCTACGGCCTCGATACGTCGGCTCGTAGTCGCCGGTGAACACCAACAGCGAGGTCGCCATGTCCAGGTGCAGCTTGACCAGCCGGTAGCGCGCCTCGGGCGACGGAAGCGCCTCCCAATCCGCCGGCGATGGCATGGCCTCGACCTGCTCGATGATCCGGTTGCAGAGCAGGCGCCACGCGTCCTCCATCGGAACGTCCCGGGCATTGAGCTCCGGAATCAGTCGCAGCACGGTCGGATCACCCCAGACGACGCGGCCGCACGAGCGAAGCTCGTACGCGAAGATGGCCGGCCGGAGCGCGCGGAGATAGCCCTCGGCGACCGCACTCAGCGTGATCGGACAGCTGATCCGGCGCTCTCGCAGGGCGGCCTGGATCTGGGCGGCCGTCGCCCGCATCGCGGAGGCCGCGGGGCGCCGCGCGCCATCGGCGAACACGGCGAGAAACTCGGCGTCGCCCTGGACGCGGCAGTGCTCGCGGTCCAGGGTCACGGTGCCTTCCTCCCGCGCGAGGCTGCCGGTCAGGACCAGCGCGCGGAGATCTTCGCGGTGCCGTATCAGGATCTGCTGGATCGCTTCGGCGCAGATGTCAGGCCCGGGATTCCGCGGGTCGCGTCCGGGGCGAGCCGAGGCGCGGTGACGTGGGTCGATGCTCATGCCGGCCGCGAGCGGCTCAATCCGCGGACGTGCCCGGCACTGGCGGCAGACGACCGCCGGCCGCGGCCACGTCGGAGGCCAGCATCATGTGCACGAGGCCGGCGAAGTCTACCGACGGCGCCCAGCCCAGATCGCTCCGGGCGAGACGAGCGTCCCCGCGCAGGTCGTGGATCTCGCCGGAACGGAGCAGACGGGGATCGGTCTCCACGTAGTCCGCGATCAGGGGCGTCGCCTCGCGGGGATCCGGGATGCCATGGACCAGGGCCAGCACCATGCTCAGGAACTCCTCCACGCTGTGAGACTCGCCGGTGGCGATCACGTAGTCCCGCGGCGTGGGCTGCTGGAGCATGGCGTGCATCGCGCGCACGTAATCGCCGGCGAAGCCCCAGTCGCGACGCGCCGCCAGATTGCCCAGACGAAGCTTGCTGCGATCGCCGGCGGCCCATCCCGCGGCGGCCCGCGTGATCTTGCGGGTGACCATCTCGGGGCCGCGCCTCGGGGACTCGTGGTTGAAGAGGATTCCCCCGACCGCGAACAGCTTTCGGGCGCGGTAGACCTCGAGCAGCCGGTGCGCCGCCATCTTGGAGACGCCATACGGTGACGTCGGCGCCAGCGGCGTGTCCTCGTGGCAGAGCCCGTCCACGTTGCCGAACATCTCGGAGCTGGACGCCTGGTAGAGGCGGGTCTCCGGCTTGCGCTGCTCGATGAGGCGGAGGAGACGGCTCGGGCCTCCGACGTTGATGTCGAACGTCTCATCGGGGATCTCCCAGCTGGTCGGCACGAACACCTGGCCGGCCAGGTTGTAGATCTCGTCGGGCCACGCCTTCTGAAAGGCGATCTCCAGAGAGGTGGCGTCTCGCAGGTCGCCGGAGATCATCTCGATCCGGTCGAGAATCGGGACCAGCCAGCGCAACGACTCGGGCTCCCGGCGACCCAGCCCGAAGACCGTGTACCCGAGGCTCAGCAGGTACTCGGCGAGATAGCTGCCGTCCTGGCCGGCGATGCCGGTGATCAGCGCACGCTTCATGTCGGCGACGCCTCCGATCGCACCGCGTGCGCGGCCGTCACCATGAGCGGATGGATGTCGAGCAGGCTCTTGACCTCGGTGGCGGGTCGGCGGCTGGACAGAAAGATCCCGTCGGAATAGGCATCATCCGGGTGGTAGCCATGCATGCCCGCCGGCGCCCATCCGCGGCCGTTGAAATCGCTACCGCCGATCAGCCAGCCGGGCTCCAGCAGGAACACCAGCTCACCGTAGCGTCGATCCGGAAAGAGGATGCCGAGCCGCTCGAGCTCGTCGTCGGCGAGAATGCGACCGTAGGGAACCTCCCGAAGCCGATCCTCGACCCGCCGGCGCGCTTCGTCGGTCGAGAACCAGAAGCGACCCATGGTGGAGTCGTAGACCGCCAGATATTCGCGCGGCATGGCCAGCCCCAACCGCTCGACCTCTCCGACCAGGTTGCCGACATGGCGGACCGGGGTCATGCCGTGGTCGGAGATCACCGTGAACTCCGCGGCCGGGTCCACCGCACGGGCGGCGTCGAAGACCTTGCCCAGGCCGCGGGCGTACCAGTCGAGGCGCTCGTCGAACGGAGCGTCGGTATCGCAATGGTGGTGGAGGAACCGATCCATCTCGCTCAGGTAGAGGAAGAAGAAGCCGGTGGTGCGTCGCTCCAGATCGCGCCGAGCCTGCTCCAGGATCTCCTCGTCGCGCAGGGAGTGGTACGAGTAGACCCGATGCGGAACGCCCCGCTGCACGAGGTGATCGAAGATGGAGTCGACCGCGATTCCCCTCGGGGCATAGATGTTCCGCCTCTCGGTCCAGTTGAACCAGGGAAGCAGCCGCGGGCTCACGCATACCTCGAAGAGTGGGCCCAGGCCCAGGACGCGCCGGCCCAGCTCCTTCAAGGCTTTTCGGCCGAAGCGATTATCGAGCAGGCGCTCGGGAAGGAAGCGAAGAAATCGAAGCCATCCGAACGGGGAGCCCGCCCGATCTCGGTACATGAGATTCCAGTGGCCGTGATCGGCGGGCACGCGGCCGGTCAGGATGGATGGGATCGCGCCCGAGCTGTATCCCAGCACCGTGCGAAGAGGCTGCTGGTGCGGCAGGAAGTTCCGGAGGAAGTCCTTCTTCTCGATCAGCGCCCAGCCCAGGGCGTCGATGAGAACGAAGATCCGAACTGATCCGCGGTTGCTCATCGACGATCCACCCGAGCGAGCGCTCGCCTACCGGGCTCCCCGACCGAAGAGAACGATCTTCGCGGTGTCCACGAGAATTCTCAGGTCGAGCCAGAAGGACATGTGCTTGATGTAGAAGAGGTCGTGCCGCATCTTCTCGGTGACTTGCTCGAGGCTCACCGAATAGCCGGAGCGCGTTTGCGCCCAACCGGTGAGCCCCGGGGCGATCGAGTGGCGAAGCGCATAGTAGGGGATCTGCTCGGTCATCGCCCGGACGTTCGAGAGGATCTCGGGCCGGGGCCCGACCAGGCCCATCTCACCCCTCAGGATGTTCCAGAACTGGGGCAGCTCGTCGAGACGCAGCGGCCGCAGCCAGTGGCCCACCCGGGTGATGCGGCCGTCGTCGTCGCGATTCCAGATCGAGTCGGGGGAACGCTCACCCGGCACCGCTGGGTGCATCGTCCGGAACTTCACCAACCGGAAGGCCCGTCCCCCTTGGCCGGCGCGCTCGTCGATGAAGAAGACCGGCCCCCGTGAGTCGATCTTGATCGCCAGCGCGATGACCGCCATCAGCGGCGCGGTGACCACGAGCCCGACGATCGCGGCGACGAAGCTCGCCAGACGTCTCATGCCGAGCTGCAGGCGCGACTTCTGGAAGGCCCCCGAGAACACCAGGAACGACGGCGTGAGCGACTCGATCGGGAGCTTGCCGGTGAAGTACTCGTAGGTGCTGAGTCCGTCCTCGACCAGGATGCCCTTCGTTCCGCATTCCAGGAGGTGGGCCATCGGCATGCGGCCGCGACGCTCGGTCAGCGCGACGATCAGGCGATCGGGCTTCACGTCATCGACGATCTTGTCGAGGCGCTCCAACGGGCCCAGGACGGGATAGGGCAGGCCGCTGACCTCGGCCTCGAGACCGTCCTCGACGATTCCGACGACCGCATAGCGGAAGTTCGGCCGAGATTCGATCTCGTCGATGATGCGTCGCGCGAGCGATCCGGCTCCCAGGATGAGAACGCGATCCGCGAACGCCCTCCGGCGCATGACGGTGTAGCCCAGGGCACGCAGGGGTACGAGCAACCCGATGCTGACCACCAGGCTCGAGAAGAAGGCGCCACCGCCGATCCGGGTGTCCGGGAAGATCGAGTAGAAGCCGCCGAGGAAGATCAACGCGACCCCGAAGGACTGCAGCAACCGCGCGGAGAAGAGGCTGAAGCTGCGCACGACCTGGAGATCGTAGAGGTCGTTGTAGTAGAAGGCGATGATGCAGCAGGAGGAAATGGCCGCGGCTTGCCAGATCATGGTGGCCACGTCGATCCAGTCCACGAACAGGAGATGACCCCAGGCAAAGATGCTTCCGCACACCGCCAGGAACAGGACGAGGCCTTCGAGAGCGGCCAGGCTCAACGGACTCGGTCCCGGGGGCGGCTCCCGGCTGCGCGGCCACCGCGACCCAGGAGCGAGCCAACCCCCTTCGAGATCTTCCGGAGTGTTCCGGCGCCGTGCCCGGGCGTCGAGGCGGGCGCGTAGTACGCCGAGTAGTACCGATTGTAGCGGTTCGACAGCAGGTGATCGAACCCGTTGAAGACGAGCCCGACCACCTTTGCGGGGTCGAGCACGTCGAGCGCGGCTTCGAGGAGCGCTCGCGGAGTACGGTCCGCCGCGACCACGACCACGACGCCGTCCACCCAGCGGGCGACGACCCGGCAGTCCTGCACCGCCACCAGGGGCGTCGTGTCCATCACCACGTAGTCGTACTGCCGGCGCGCCTCCTCGAGCAGGGTCCCCAGCCGTGGAGATTTGAGCACCTCGTACGGACTCGGCGGTGTCTGGCCGGCGACCACCACGCTCAAGTTGTAGGGGGGCCGTGGCTGCACGATGTCGGCGAGGGTGAGCTTGGAGTCGAGGATGGCGTCCACCAGCCCCAACCGGGCCGAATCCCCGAAACCCAACAAGCGGCCGATGGCGGGCTGACGCAGATCGGCCTCGACCAGCAGCACCGACGCGTCCGCTCCCTGGGCCAGCGCTCCGGCCAGGTTGATGGCGGTAGTGGTCTTCCCATCGCCCACGCCGGGACTGGATATCGCGATGACCGACAGATTGTCGGTCTTTCGTCGCTGCTCCACCACGTGACGAAGCGCCCGATACTGCTCGGCCTCCAACCCGGCCGGCGACACCAGGCTCACGAGGTGACCGTCGACTTCGCCAGATGCCGCCACGGAGGAACGGCGGGGCGGAGCGGGGACACGGCGGGTCGGTACGGCCGCCGGCGGAGCCGCAGTGGGGGGCGGCGGCGTGAACGGAGTCGGTGGCGGCGGAGTCGCCGGAGGCGCGGGCGTTGGGCCGGTCGGGGACAACGGGGTCGGCGGAGGGGTCCGCAACGCGCGGTCCCGCTGGGCTTGCTCGAGTGCTTTGGTGAACTTGCTCATCGTGCCATCAGGGTCCGGACCATCCGGGCAATGTCCGAGAGGTAGGTGGTAGAAAGGTCCATCGCGTGGGGCAGCAAAGACGGATGCGCGACGAAGGTCATCGCGACTCCGGCAATCAGGGCCGCAGAGGTACCGAGCAAGCCCCATCGCAGCGGGGTCATCCGCGACGGCCGCGCCCGACTCCGGCCGGTCCGGGCCCGGACCCTCGTCCTTCGCGTCTGCCGCGGCACCGCGCCGGCCTCGAGATAGCCGATCGCCTGCTCGACGATGTCCCGATCGATCCGTCTGGTCTGGTCGGCATAGCCGATCAGCAGGCAGTGGTCGCAGAGGGTATTCACGATCCGCGGGATGCCGTCCGCGTAGTCGGTGATGCGGGTGACCGCTTCCTCGGTGAAGATGCCCGCGTCGTTGGCTCCGGCTAGACGGAGGCGCGTACGCATGTAATTGCGCGTTGCGTTGCGGGTCATGCGTGGGATGGAGCAGAGCATGCCGATGCGCTGCTTGAGCTGCCGAAGCTCCGGGAGCTCGAGCCGGGCGAGCAGCTCCGGCTGTCCGACCAGAACGATCTGGAGGATCTTCTCTTTGGTGGTCTCGAAGTTCGACAGCAGCCGGATCTGTTCGAGGGTCTGGGGGTAGAGGTTCTGGGCCTCGTCCAGGATGAGCACCGTGTTCTGCCCGGTCCGGTGGCGCTCGAGCAGGAAGTTCTGCAAGGTCACCAGGCGCTGCGCGTGCGACTCCCCCGGCTTCTGGATCTCGAAGTCCTCGAGCATGTACTCGAGGAGGCCCTGGAACGGCAGCATCGAGTTCGAGACGTAGGCGACCGCGGTCGTGCTGTCCAGCTCGCGGCGAAGCGCCTGGAGCAGGGTGGTCTTGCCCATGCCCACCTCGGCGGTAATCAGGATGAAGCCCTTTCGCTCCTGGATGCCGTAGAGCAGCTGGGCGAGCGCCTCCCGGTGGCCCGGAGTCATGAACAGGAATTCCGGATCGGGAGTCACCCCGAAAGGATCCCGCTCGAGTCCATAGAACGGCAGGTAGATGGCCACGACGTCAGGTCCGGGCGGCGGCAGGTCTGGATAGCAGCTGGGCGAGCTGCTCGTTCCCGTGAGCAAAGAAGTAGGACGAGCCGGCCACCACGAGCACGCTCAGCACGACTCCAGTCGCGAGAAAGCGGAACCGCCACCGCTGCCGCCTCACGTCGTGATCGGTGAGGATCCTCGGGATGCTGACCAGCAGGGGAATCCCGACGTGTCCACGCAGGTCCGACGCGGAGTGAAAGGACGTGTCGAGCACTTCCGCCAGGATGACGGCCCCGGCCCCGAGCGCCAGCGACAGCACGATGCTCACGATCAGGAGGCGATCGCGCCGGGGCGCGGTCGGGCTGGCCGCGGGTACCGCCGAGTCCAGGATCTTGAACTGCTCGCCCTTCTGCCGCTGCTCCATGCTTTCGGCGAGCTGGGCCTCCTCGAACCGCCTGGTGAGGTTCTGGTACAGGTCCTTCGTGGTCTCGTAGTTCCGGGTCAGCTCCTGAAACTCCTGCTCGTTCTTGGGCGTCTCGTCGATCCGCGCCTGATAGGAGTCCATCGACTTGCGGAGTCGCTGCTCGTCGGTCTTGGTCAGCGCCAGCTCGGTCTCGGCGGACTTGAGCATGCCCTGAAGGCGCATGACCTCGGGGGTGGGGGGAATCTCGGCGGTCTTGGGCTTGGATTTCGGATCGGCCATCTGCTTCTCGAGGCGCGCGATCTCGTCCTTGATCTGGACGATGTCCGGCCACAAATCGGTGTACTTCATCCGCAACGCGACCAGTGCCTGACGGAGTCGGGCCAGCCGTACGTCGTCGGGCTCGGGGCCTCCCGCATCGATCCTGGCCTGCGCGAGCTGGGATGCCAGTTGATCCCGGCGCTCGGCGAGGCGGACCTGATTGTCCACGTTGCTCCGGAGCCGGGCGTTCAGCGAATCCAGTGCCGTGAGGTTGGCGGCCATCTGCTGGGGCAGTGAGCCCATGTTCCGACGGCGGAAGGCGCTCACCTTCGCCTCCTGCTCATCCAGCCGCTTCTGGGCCTCGCCGAGTTGGGCCCGCAGGAATTCGGCGGTGCCCGTGGCCTGGCGCTCCCGCGCCTTCAGGTTCTCCTCGATATAGAACGAGGCGAGTGTGTTGGTCACCTGGGCGACCGTCTGAGGATCGGCACCCCGGTACGACAAGGCGAAGGCGGTCGTGCTTCCGCCCTTCTTCGGGTCATTGCCTCGGAGGTCGATCTGGATATCCCGCCGCATCTGATCCACCGCCTCCTCGCTCGACGTGCGCGTGCGGAGGTTCGGATAGAGGCCGAAGCGCGTGATCAGGCTCTCGAGGCGTGAGCGGCTCAGGATCTCCTGGCTGATGGTCTGCAGTCGAATCTCGAGCTGGCTGGTCACGGTGGGGCGGACGAAAGCCTCGGGCACCTGCTGACGCTCGACCAGGACCAGGGCGGTGGACTGGTACAGATCCGGCAGCGCCATGATCGCGGTGAGCGTGGCGGTCAGCGGCAGGAGGCACACGATGATCCCCAGCCACTTCCGGCGCTTCCAGGCCGCGGAGATTCGCTCGAGCCCCGCTCCGCCCGATGGGCGCTCGTCGGCGTCTTCGAAGGTCTGGGCCGACGGGCTCACGGCCGATGGGCTCCCCGTCGCTCCCGATCCAGTCCGCTGTCCTTGATCTTGTAGAGCAGGGCGCGGTAGGAGATTTCCAGGAGCTTTGCCGCCCGCACGCGGTTCCACTGGGTCTGCTCGAGGGCTTGCAGGATCGCCTCTCGCTCCGCGACCTGGGCGGCCTTTCGAGCGATGTCCTTCAACGAGAGGCTGGCCGCCTTGGCCGGACGGGCAATGCCGTTCTCATCGACCGGCGGGGGCGCGCCGAACAACGGGCTACGTCGCAGGAGCGGATCGCCCAGCACGATCATCCGCTTGACCATGTTTTCGAGCTCACGCACGTTGCCCGGGAACCGGTGGTGCATCAGCCGCTGCAAGGTCTCGGGCGGCAGCCGCAACCCCTCGCGCCGAAACACCTGAGAGTAGCGCTGCATGAAGTACTCGGCCAGGACCGGGATTTCCTCCGGGCGCTCGCGCAATGGCGGGACCATCACCTGGATGACGTTCAGCCGGTAGTAGAGGTCTTCGCGGAACCGTCCGGCTGCCACCGCCTGCTCGAGATCCTGGTTCGTCGCGGCGAGGACGCGCACGTCCACCTTGACGGTGGAACGGCCGCCCACGCGGGAGAACTGGCCATCCTGGAGCACGTGCAGGAGCTTGCCCTGCAGAGCCGGATGCAGGTCGCCGATCTCGTCGAGAAAGATGGTGCCGCGATCGGCGGACTCGAACTTGCCGATCTTCAACTGGTGAGCCCCGGTGAACGCGCCCCGCTCGTGACCGAACAGCTCGCTCTCCAGCAATTCGCGAGGCACCGCGGCGCAGTTGACCTTGATGAACGGCCCGGTTTCCCGCACCGAGGCATCGTGGATGGCCCGGGCGACCACGTCCTTGCCCGCGCCGGTCTCGCCGCAGATGAGCACGGTGACGTCCACGCGGGCGGCCTGCTCGATGATCTCGCGGACCTCGCTCATCTTCGGGCTGCGCCAGAGGCCGACCTCGTCCCGGAGCCGCTTCCGGGCCTCGTCGTCGACCGTGCGCTCCCAGCTGCGGCGGGGACGGGCGAGGGCGCTCTTGATCACATTCTCGAGGTCGTCCGCAGAGAACGGCTTCTGGAGGAAATCGTCGGCGCCGAGGGCGGTGGCTTCGACCGCTCGCTCGCTGGCATCGGCGTCGGCGATCACCACGATCGCCCCGGGCGAGCCGCCCTGAATCTTCAGACGACGCAGGAGGTCCGTGACATTGTTCCCGAGGTCGAGCAGGCTCACGAGGAAGCGCCGCTGCGCAATCTCCAGCAGCGCGGACTCCATCGAGGCAGTACAGACCGGCTCGTAGCCCCATTCGCTGAGGGTACCGGCCAGGTGCTGCTGGGCGCTCGGTTCCGGGACAGCGACGAGCACGACTCTGTTCTTCATTGCATGGTTCTTTCGTCCAGGGGTTCGGGCGGCCTCTGTGAATAGCTGAGCATATGCGGTAGCGCGCTCAGAAAGAGCAAACACAGTGCCAGTGGCCTCCCTGGAGGCACCTGCCAAATACTTGATCTATCGTATCAGATCGGGCTCCAGAGCCGGCACTGGTCTTCACTTATTGGGAAATCGACTTCCTTCCTGACACTCTCGGCCCGAAACAGGCCGACCCTGCGTCATGATATCGATGGTTTGCTAGTTAAATCATGGACTTATACGACGACATGTGAGACGGTGATCTCTCGCATCTGTTGCGTAGAGTGCGAAGGAATGTGCTAGCGCCTTCATGCTGACCCTTCCCTTCACTCCATGTCGCACGACGCCAACCTAGTCCTGCACAGATCGTGAGAGAGATTCTCGTTATCTTCTCGGATATTACACGACGACCCGCCAGGCCTGATCCCGGCTTGCCGGATCAGCGGAGGACGTTCATGGCCCCTCAGGAAGACTATGCACAAGTGAGTTGCACATAGTATCAGGGTGAAATCGCGCGGAACTCCGTGACGCATTCGACGGGGTAGAAGTTGCCCGACCGGACAGGGCCCGCGGCCGCCACATTCTTGCAAAGTGGCCCGCTCGGCAGAAGAACTTACCGCCGCTTCAGTGTAAGTCTTACACCAAGATTGGCGGCATTACTTCGGAAGGTCGCCGTTCCTCGGCCTCTGAAGCAGCACGTCGAGGGCCTGGACGCGGTTCGCCAGATCGCCGAAGGCGTCGACCAGCTCGGCGCGGTCCGCTTCCACCGCGTGCAGGCGCTGCCGGATCCTGCTCACCTCTTCCCGCAACGCCTCGTTTTCACCCTCGAGAGTGTGTTTCCGCGCCTGCAAGCCCCGGATCTCGTCGAGCGTCTCCAGACACAGGCTGAAGAATCGTTGACCGTCAGACAGCCAGCGCACCAGATCGGACGACGCGCCCTCGCTCACGGCCCGGGCGACCCGCCCTGGCGGGAGCGCCTCCAACGGCGAACCGCCGCCCCGCTGCAGCGAATGACGCGACCGGGAGGTGCCGCGAGGCAGGTAGCCGGGGGTCAGGTCCAGCACCTCGGCGATCCTGGAGTACGCGACGGCTGCGGACACGTGCGCCTCCTTGACCAACTCCGCGCTGTCGGCCCCGAAGAGGTCCACCGCTCTGCCGTCCGCGGGCATGACTGCGCTGCTGATGTAACGGATGCGCTTCCCCTCCGCCTTGAGCTGCAGGCAGGCCGACGCGATGTCCCGCTGGTCGACACGCAGTCGCTCCGGGGGGACGCCGCTGAGATCTCGCTCGACCACGAAGAGAGCCATTCGATGCCTGGCCGAGATGCTAGCCGAGTCGGCTTCTCCACGCAATCCTTGCACCCGCTTTTCGCTCGCGTCATCGATCGGCACGCCCCCGCGTCAAGTTCACGCTTGTGTGGAGCGAACTCGCTCATCTATTCTCGTAGATGAGCTTCATTTGGAGGGCGCACATGAGCAAACATCTGATCGACCTTCCCGCCGCTGAACGAGACGAATTCTCCTTTCGTCCGCTGGTGAGCAAGCACCGGATCCATGATCTCAATCTCGTCGGCGACGACGAGCTGATTGCCCTGCTCGACACATATCCGCGCGAGCGGCTACAGGCCTTCACGATGGGAACAGACCGGTGTCGGCGCGACGACTGGCACTACGTGGATGCGTCGGCGGCCTCCGGGAAGGAGATCTTCACGGCGGTGCTGCGCGGCCGGCTCTGGCTGAACCTGCTTCGAGTCGATCTGGTCGATCGGCGTTACGGCGATGTCATCCGCCAGCTCACCAGCGATCTGCAGGAGCAGTGCAAGCGGCTCGGCCTGCTCTCGATCAACTTCGGCACGCTGTTGATCTCGTCGCCGAGTGCGATGGTGTACTACCACTTCGACGCGAATCACCAGGCTCTGTGGCACCTCCGCGGATCGAAGCGCATCTGGCTCTATCCCGCGTGCGACGAGCGGTTCGCCTCGCGCGAGATCATGGAGCAGATCTTCAGCGGCACCTACGACTACGATGAGGAGATCCCCTACGCGCCCGAGTTCGACGACCACGCGGTCGTGTATCAGCTGGAGCCCGGCGATGTCGTCTCATGGCCTCAGAACGCGCCCCACCGGATCGAGAATCTCGACACGCTGAACGTGTCACTCTCGACCGGCTTCGTCACCGATGCGGCCGATCGCCGCCACCTCATCTACTCGGCGAACTATCTCTTCCGCCGCCGCTTCGGACTTCCGACGGTATCCACTCGCGAGTCCGGGCTGGCCGCGTCGGCGAAGTGCGCTGCGTATCGGTTGTTCCGCCGCGCCGGCTGGTTGCCGAAAGGGAAGGGGGCGGCCCGGAGCTATCCGAAGAACCTGCAGGTGGATCCGGTGGCGCCGCTGGGCTTCAGCCCGGTGGGGCGCTGAGAGTCTCTGGCCTATTCCAGCAGCCGGGCCGCGGCATGTGCCAGGAGCGCATCGTCACTGGTGCCGTCGGTCGGGAAGCACGCGAAGCCGAGACGCACATCCACCGATGAGCCCGCACCGCGGCCTTCGGGCCCCCCGGTCGCGACGAACACCTTGCGGATGCCATCTCGAATACGGTCGGCGATGAGGGACGTCTCGCTCTCCGGAGTGTGGACGAGCAACACCGCGATGTCCCGGCCGATGCTCCCGACGAAGTCGGTGGCCCGCAGCATGTCGGCGACGTGCCGCCGGACGCCGGACTCGAGATCGGCGTCCTCAACTCCCGGGCCGCTGGCTCGGATCAGACAGAGGGACAGGAAGTCCTGGTAGCGGGTACAGCGCAGCAGCTCCAGCGTGAGCAAATGACGGAATTCCGCCTCACTGAACGTCCGAGGAGCGCTCTCGGCTTCGGTCATCGTTCACCTCGCCCGTGGCCGCAAGGATCCCATCGGAGGCCGAGTCTAGCACGCTCCACCCCGGGCGCCGCGGAAGCCAGTGGGACGACCCGGATTCGATCGGAATGCGTCACAGCCGTGGAGCGTCTTTCATCCCGTGGATAGCACCAAGAGACGGCGGCGGACATGCCTCGTCGCGGAGGGCGCTCGCCGGCAAGCGGGTTGCCGGATACGCGTAGCGGCCCTGCTCGTGACGCTCCTGGTGTCCGCGATGCCTCTGGCGCCTGCCCGGGCCGCCGAAATCGGCCCCGGTGGGGATCTGTGCGCGGCCATCAATACGCTGCAGCCGGGCGACGAGCTGGTCCTGGCTCCCGGCGACTATTCGGGGCCCTGCACGATTCAGCGTGGCGGGCGCGCCGGCGCGCCGATCGTGGTTCGCGCGGCCGACCCCGGACAGAGGCCGCGCATCGTCTATCGGGGAGCCTCGGCCAACGTGCTGGACGTCAAGGCCGACCACGTGACCGTCCGGGGCCTGGCCTTCGGCCCGACCGCTCCCGGCGTCGACGGCGTCCGCGTCTTCGCGCGAGCCGGGGTGAGCGTCACCGATTGCGAGTTCGACGGCCTGGGCGGCATCGCGGTCGCGGCCAACCACACGAGCATCGCCGGCCTGTCCGTGCTCCGCAATGTCATCACCAATTCCGGCTCCACCGGCATGTACTTCGGCTGCCACGAGGGCGTGGAGTGCGTGGTATCCGGACTGCGGGTGGAGGACAACTTCATCGAGCACGTCAACGCCTCCGAACCGGAAATCGGCTATGGGCTGCAGGTCAAGCTGAACTCGACCGGCGTCATTCGCAGCAACGTGATCGTCGACACCAAGGGGCCCGGGATCATGGTGTACGGGGCTCGCGACGGACTCCGCAGCAATCTCGTGGAGCGCAACGTCGTCATGGGCTCCCGGACCAGCTCGGGCATTGTCATCGGAGGAGGGCCCGCGATCGTGCGCAACAACGTGGTGCTGTTGAACCGCGAGGCCGGCATCGGCCTCGAGGACTATGGAGGCCGAGGGCTGCTACGATCCGTCATCGTGGCCCACAACTCCGTGTACAAGAACACCGGAGCCGGTATCCTGATCCCGGAGGGCAGACCGCTCCGGGACATCGTGATCAGGAGCAATGCCATCCAGGCCCGGGCCGGGACTACGACCTTGCCCGGCGCGCGACCTGAGATCGACATGATGGGAAACGTGGATTGCACGTGGGCGCCCTGCTTCGTCGATCCCGACCGCCTGGATTTCTCCCCGCTGATGGGCTCGCTGCTCTCGATGCCGGGCTCGATGCGCCCCGGTCCCTGGTTGCCCGCCGACGATTTCTTCGGGGTGCCGCGAGGGCCATTGCCGACGGTCGGCGCGGTGGAGCGCAAGGCGAAGCCGATTCGGGTCACCCCGTGAGCCGCGGACCGAGCGGTCGAGCGAGCCGGAGACCCATCGGCCGGCGCCTGGCGATCTGGGGCGCGGCGACGTGCCTCGTGGCGGTCTTGTCGCTGGCGGCCTGGCCGGGGGCCGAGGGCGCGCCGGACGTGCTCGACCAGCTGAAGCCGGGCGAGTGGTACGAGGTGCCGAACTCGAAGCTGCGAGCGGTGCTTCCGTCACCTCCGTCGATGGGAACGCCCACGTCCATCATGAGCGCGTGGACCGGCGGGGTCTGGGACCCGGTGCGGGAGGCGCTCATCCTTCCCGGGAACGGCGGCCACGGCGACTATGGCGGCAACGAAGTGTACGCGTTCTTCCTCTCGTCGCTGGCGTGGCAGCGCCTGACCGACCCGTCGCCGGTGCATCCTCCGAACCGGACGATCGAGGCCCTGCCGGACGGCCGGCCCGCTTCGCGCCACACATACGGAGGCGTGAGCTTCCTGCCGGAGGTGGACAAGGTGTTCGTCACCGGCGGGTCACTGTGGGGCGATGGCGGCGGCAGTCGCGGCGCGTGGATGTTCGACGTGCCATCGCGCACCTGGCAGCGTCGGGCCGACGCGCCGGGCTCGCAGGTCACCGCGATGACCGCCTACGACCCGGTGACGAAGCTGGTGTTCTCGCTCATCCAGAACGGACGGCTCGTCGCCTACGATCCGGCCAAGAACTCGTGGAGCGAGCGGGGATCGGCCGGCACGTGGGCCGAGTACGATCCGGCGCGCACGATGGTGCTGCACCCGGGTCGACGCACGCTGGTGGTGGTGGGCGGTGGCAAGACGACGACATTCGACATCTCCCGCTCCTACGCCTCGATCCAGCCCCTGAGCACGACGGGAGGGGACCCGATCGTCAACGCGCAGGGCCCGGGTCTGGTCTACGATCCGGTCACCGACCGGATCGTCGGGTGGGCGGGCGGCGGGGACGTCTACAGCCTTGATCTCGCCAGCCGCACCTGGACGCGTCAGGCGCCGGCCAGCCCGGCGGTCCCGGGGCCGGCACCGAATCAGGGCACCTATGGCAAGTGGCAGTACATTCCATCGAGTAACGCGTTCATCGCCGCCACCCGGATCGATGAGAGTGTCTGGCTCTACCGGTTGTCGGAGGGGCGCCGATCCGAGGGCGAGCGCGGTCTGGCGCGCCGGCTGCTCGGGTACCTCTTTTCCAAGGCCACGCCGGTCGTGCGCGCGGCCGAGAAGGACGCCGCGTCGGAGCAGCCGGTCGCGGCCGGCAGCAAGATCGATCTGCCCCTGCGGACCTGGGTCAGCCGCCCGTTGCCCACCGGGACCTCGGGCCCCAGCCCCATCCCGAGAGGCAGCAAGCATACCCGGCTGCTGTACGACTCGCGACGGGGACGAATGGTCCTGACCGGTGGTGACTACGTCAACGCGTACATCTCATCCAACGGCAGCCAGTTGGTCTGGGCCATCGACCTCGCGTCGGGGCCGGCGCCGTCGTGGACGCTGATCGGCCCCTGGTGCAATGGGCCGGTGCAGCCGGGCCGACCGGACACCGTCGGGTGGGTCTACGACTCCAAGCGCGACCAGGGGGTGCTCGTACCCGGCTACGTCTTCGCCAATGAAGGGGCGTCGTCTCGCTGCGAAGGGGTCAGCGACTCGAAAGAATCGATGCTCTTCGATTTCTCGACCAACAAATGGAAGGTGGCGCCGTATGGCCCGCCGCCTCACGGCTGGGGCGGCGATATCGGCAGCAGCTTCGCAGTGTACGACCCGGTATCGGACTCGGTGATCCGCTTCCGCTGGGACAGCCGCAACCTGGTCGAGGTGCTGTCGCTCGCCAAGAACAAGTGGAGCGTCTTCGATCCGGGCCGCGGCAGCGATCCCAACCGCGATCAGCCCGCGATCGACGTGCAGGGACGCAATGTCTACGTGCTCAGCCGGCGGCTGGGCGCGCTGCTCCGCTACTCGATCCCGAAAGAGGGAATCGTCGACGTGATCCCAGTGCCGAAGGCGGCCCGGCTTCCTCAGGAGGCCGACTACGAGACGCACCTCGCGTTCGATCCCATCAATCGCGTGGTGCTGTATCCGAACACCCTGGACTACGGCGGACGCGTCCTCGGGCTCGGGATCTATCACGTGGACAGCAAGAAGTGGGAGTGGGAGCCGACGCCGGCCAGCGGACACCCCGTGCAAGGCAATGTCGTCGGCTTCGACGTGGCCAACAACGTGATGATGCTCTATGGCGGCAAGCAGGGCGAGGACATCGACCCGCCCACCGTGTTCTGGCTCTACCGCTACGGCAACGGCGCTCCTGGAATCGCCGCGCCCCGATAGGCCCGACGCTGCGCCCTCAAGCCTGGGGGGCGGTCAGCGTCGCGAGATGCTCGTCCGCGACGCGAGAGATGACGTAGCGGTGCTTTCCCGACGGTAGCGGGGGAATGCTGGCCACGAGCTCCAGCTCCACCGCGATCTCTCCTTCGAAGAGACCCTCCAGCTTGGCCACGATCTGATCGGTCGCCGTCGCCGGAAAGCCGACGTCTGGGGCCACGGTGACGCGGACCAGATCCACGCGCTCCTGTATCAGCTGAAACTGACGGATCCCCGGAACCTCACGCAGCACGTAGATGGCCGCGAGCGCGTGCATGACCCTGCCGCCCCGCGTGACGAGGAAGTCGGTGCGCCGTCCTTCCACGCTCCTCAAGCGAGGCAGCGCGCGGCCGCAGCCGCACGCCGCGCGCTCGAACGCCCCGATATCGCCGGTGCGATAGCGGATGATCGGCATGGCGAAGGAGTGGGTATTGCTCACGACGATCTCGCCGCGGTCGCCGTCGCTCTCCCCGGGCGTGGGCAGGATCTCAACCGTGACCGCCTCCACCGGGATATGAAGGCCGCCGCTCGGACACTCCGTGGCCATGAGAGCGGCGTCTCGACACCCGTACTCGACGGACACCGGACAGCCGAAGACCGAGCCGATCAGGGCGCGCTGGAAGTCGTAGAGCGGCTCGGCGGTGGTGAACACCGCGCGCACGCTCCCCGGATCCGGCCGCCAGCCCTCGCGGCGCAGATACCCCGCGAGCAGGGCGAGCGCGCTCGCGTAGCCGAAGAGCTTCTGCGGCCGGTACTGGCGAACCACTTGCGCGTAGCGCGCGAGCGTGGCTTCGCCCAGGTCGAAGGCGGACAGGAACTTCGAGTTGATGAGGCGATCGCGCAGGGTTCGCACCCGGTCCTGCTTGGTGGACTCGATCGGCGAGCCCCACAGCGCGATCTCGCGCGTGCCCGGTCCCGCGTCATACCAGCGGTGGCAGCGCAGTCGAATCGCGTCGGCGAGGGCCGCCCGCTCGCGGTCCACCAGCACGGTGACCGGCGAGCCGGTGGAGCCGCCAGTACTCATGGCCTGCACCCCCCGCCGGCGTCGGCGGGGCTGCAGCTCGGCGAAGTGCCGCCGCAGATCGTCCCGGGTGAGATACGGGATGCGGGAGAAGTCTTCGAACGACTGGATCCGGCTCGGCTGGAGCCCGTGCTCGTCCAGTAGTCGCGTGTAGTACGGGACCTCCCGGTAGGCAAAGTCGAGATGTCGCCGGAGGGAGCGAAATTGCAGCTCGCGGAGCGCCTCCCCGTCGAGCCACTGGCTCTTCTCCAGCTCTCGAAGCAGGGCGTAGGTCGGCTTGCCCTTGATCCACTCCTGCAACGGGAACATCACCCGGTCGACCACCGCGCGGTGCATCAACTTCGCCGCCCCGCGGCAGTACGCGCCGCCTCCGCGCCATCGGCCGTCGCGCCGCCCGGAACCAACCGGGTCAGCTCCTCGAGTACCTGGTCGGCGGTGGCGTCCCAGGAGTGACGGCGGGCGTGGTCCGCGAGCGTCTCCGCTTCCCAGCGCCGGTCGAGCACGTCCAGGAGGGTCCGCTCGAGCGCCGGGCCGTCGCCATAGGGAGCCAGCAGCCCCAAGTGCTCGCCGGTGACGATCTCGGCATTGCCGCCCACGCGGGTGCTCACCACCGGCCGACCGCACGCCAGCGCTTCGAGCAGCACGTTGGCCCAGCCTTCCGACCGGGTCGCCAGGCAGAAGAGGTCCGCCGCTCCCATCCAGCGCGGGATCTCGTCGTGGGCGCGCTCGCCGGCCAGAAGCACGTGCGACTCCAGCCCGCGATCGCGGATCATCCGCTCCAGAACGGGCCGGTAACTGTTGCCGGGCTGTCCGCCTCCCACAATGACGTAGAGGAGATCCGGGTGCCGCTCCCGGAGCGCGGGGAGGATCTCGATGACGTGGTGATGCCCCTTGCCCTCGTTGAGCCCGCCGATCGACAGGATGATTCGCCGATCCAGCGGAAGCCCCAGCGCCTCCCGGGCCGCGACGCGGCTCATGGGGAAAAACCGCTCGGTATCCACCCCGTTCGAAATGACCCGGATCTGCTCGCCGGGCACGCCGATCGCCATCGCGGTGTCCTTGAGCGAGCGGCTCACCGAGATGACCCGATCCGCGGCTCGCAGCGCCCAGCGAAGCTGAGGACGGTGGAGGGGATAGCCAGCCAGGCGCACGATGCTACCCCGGAGGGTGACGGTCACCGGGCACCGCAGCAGCTTGGCGAGTAGCACGGCGCCGACCCCATCCGGGTAGTCGAACTGCGCGTCGATCACGTCGAACGGAAAGCGCTGCCGCAGCCGCAAGAGGACCGGCAGGAGCGAGGCTGCGTAGAGCAGGCCATCCAGCTGCTTGAAGTGCCGCGGGATGCAGAAGAAGCGCGGATGGTGGATCGGCGGCAGGCCCGGCAGTGTCTCAAGAGGAGAGATCCCACTCCACCGGTCTCCCCGGATGAGCCGATTCATCGGGAACCACGGCAGGGGCGCGATCACCTGAACCTCGCAGCGACGAGCGACCCGCCGCACACGCTCCCGAACGAAGACTCCGAACGCGGGCTGACGCGGGTTCGGAAAGACCGAGCTGAGGACCAGGACGCGAGGCGGCATACCGTCAGCGAGAATGCGCCGCCGCGGCGGTGGCGGGCTCGAACCCGTAGATCGCCGGATACCGTGACACGACTCGATCCCAGGTGCGCTCGGCGCGCACGTGCTCCCGGGCCCGCGCGCCGAGCTTGGCGCACAGCGCGGGATCGGAGGCCAGATTCACCGCCTCCCGCACGAAGGCCGCCGCGTCATCGGCCCGGAAGAGCAGCCCGGTCGTGCCGTGCTCGATCAGCTCGGCGAGGCCACCCACGTCGCTGGCCAGGACCGGGAGCCCGGCGGCCATGGCCTCGAGCGGCTTCAGCGGAGTCACGAGCTCGGTGAGCCGCATGCGTCGGCGCGGGCACACGAATACGTCGATCAGCGAGTAGTAGTCGGTGACCCGGTTGTAGGGCACTTGTCCGGCAAAGATGACGCCGTCCACCGCGGCGGCGCGGAGAGCCGCCTCGTCCTCGCCGCCGCCGACGAGAAGGATCCGTGCGCCCGGGATGCGCTCGCGCAGGGCCGGGAACGTCTCGACCAGGAACCGCAGACCCTCGTAGTGGTAGAAGGAGCCGATGAAGCCGAAGACCGGCCCATCGGTGAGGCCGAGCCGCTGGGCCAGCGCCTCGTCACGTGGGGCCGGGCTGAAACGGTCCGCGTCAACGCCGTTCGGCACCACGTGGATGCGGTCCGCCGCGATCCCGCGGCCGATGACCTCCTGTCTCATCGCGTGCGCGATGACCACGACGCGCGTCGCCTGCCGGAAGGCGAGGGTCTCCAGCGCGCGGGTGATGCGGTAGCGCACCGAGTTCTCACGGGTGGTTCCGTGGTCGACCGCCGCGTCCTCCCAGAAGGCCCGCGACTCGTAGACTGCGGGCAGGCCCAGCCGTCGGGCCGCCCAGATGGCGGGCAAGCCGTTCAGCACGGGCGAGTGAGCGTGGAGGACCTTCACGTCCTCCGCCCGGGCGACATCCCGGATGCGTCGCGCGAAGCGCGCCATCATCGCCAGCTCCGAGGCGTAGGGCAGGGTGCGCTTGCGGGTCGGCCGCTGCGTGCGGTAGTAGGGAATGCCGTTCCGCGTCTCGCAGGGGGGGCCGCCCCGTGGATGCTTGGGTGATGTCAGCACCACCGGCTGGAATCCCAGTCGGCGCTGGAACGTGATGATGTTGTGGCTCCGAGTGCTGTAGCCGCTCATGACGGGAAGCGAATGATCGAGGATGTGCAGCACCCTCATGAGCGAGCCTCCCGGGCTCGGCCGACGAGCCACACCGCGTGCGCCAGCGCGCGTGCCAGAGCCGGCACCCGGTTCACCGCCATCTGGATCGGTCCCGCCTGAAGCAGCCGTCCCAGGCCCGGCAGCTGACGAGGCGGCAAACAGAGCGCCGCCTCCTGCTCGACACGGATGCCGTGATCCGACAGCCAGCGGGTGACTTGAGCGGGATTGTACGTGACAACCCGCGGCGGCATGCCCCTCAGCCGTTGATAGGCTCGCCGCGCCATCGCCACCGCCGCCCTGCTGTTCAGCACTTCGACGACGAGCCGCCCGCCCGGGCGCAACACCCGGGCGATCTCCTCGATGGCCCGCCGCGGCTCGGCGAGCGCCTGTAGCACACCGATGGAGACGACCAGGTCGAGGCTGCCGGAGCGGCATGGCAGCGCGTAGGCTTCCCCCGCCACGTACGATCCCTTACCGCCGGAATCTGCCGCGATGGCCCGACCAAGCGTGGCCAGCGAGTAGTCCAGCCCGACCGTCCGGTACCCGAGGCCGGCCAGCCACCGCACGTACGTGCCGGCGCCGCAGCCGAGCTCAAGCGCCGTGGCCGGGGACCCCGAGGGGGGTGGCTCGATGAGCCGCTGGAACAGCTCGACCCGGCGACGGAGGCCTTCGGCCGACCAGCCAGAAATCTGAGCCTCGTCGGTGTAGAGGTGGCCGTAACGCTCGAAGCGAGCCCGCCACTCGGTCTCGAAACGGCTCATACGGTCACCGGCCCGTGCTCGGTACCCCGATCCAGGAACGTGCGGCTCCACAGCTCGAGCATCATCACCGACCAGAGCTGGGGCGCGTGGTTGCCGATGCCCCCTTGATGTCGTCGCCACAGGGCCCGCAACCGCTCCGGCCGAATGAAGCCTCGCCCGAGTGAACGCGGCGCGAAGAGCAGGTCCTGGGCGAGGTCCCGCAGGTCCGAGCGCAGCCACCGGGCGAGAGGGATCTCGAACCCTTGCTTCGGGCGATAGATCGCGGACTGAGGAACGCGACCTTCCAGGTAGCGCTTGAGGAGGTACTTGGAGGTGCGGCCGCGGTACTTCAGGTCGGACGGCACCGTCGCGGCAAATTCGATCACCCGCTGGTCCAACAGAGGCGAGCGAATCTCGAGGCCATGGGCCATGCTCATGCGGTCCACCTTCACGAGCATGTCGTTGGCCAGCCAGGTCTTGAGGTCGACGTAGAGCAGCCGGCTCAGATCGTCCAGCCCCCGGGTGCGCTCGAAGTGTCGCGAGAAGGCGGTGAAGGGCTCGTGGCCGCGCAGCTGCCCCTGCACCTCCGGCGACAGCAGGGCGGCCTTCTCGTCGTCACGAAGGAGGCACAGATCGGCGAAGTACGCGCGCTCGAAGCTGGTGCCGAGGTTCTGTAGGAAATAGCGGGCCCGCAGCGGGCGGGGAAGCCAGTCGGCCTTGGGATACACGCGGCCGAGCGGACCGAGCACGCCATGGCGCAGCCAACCGGGGAGCCGTCGCCGCAGCCGGGCTTCCGAGCGATTGAGGCCGTAGCGGCGCTGGTAACCGGCGAAGACCTCGTCACCGCCGTCCCCGGATAGCGCGACCGTCACCCGCTCCCGAGCGGCCTTGGCGACATAGTACGTGGGCAGGGCGGACGAATCGGCAAACGGCTCATCCAGATGCCAGGCCAGCCGGGGGAGAACCTCCGCCGCGCGGGCCTCGACCATGACTTCGTGGTGATCGCTGGATACCGCCTGGGCCACGGCCCGCGCGTGCTCGAGCTCGTTGAAGGTCTGCTCGCGGAACCCGATGCTGGTGGTGACCACGGGACGCCCGGAGAGGCGGGTCATCGCCTCGACGACGGCGCTCGAATCGACGCCACCGCTCAGGAAGGCTCCGATCGGCACATCGCTGACCAGTCGGTCGCGGACCGCTTCGCCGAAGACGTGTCCCAGCTCCTCGAGGGCTTGATCCTCGCTTCGGGAGACAGGGCCGGTGATCGGCACGTCCCAGTACTCGGCGGTCTGGATCGTGCCGTCCTGCCACACCATGAAATGGGCCGGCCGAAGCTGGAAGACGCCCTGGAGGATCGTCAGTGGCGCCTGGACCGCGCCGAGCGACAGGTAGGCATCGAGCGCCTCGAGATTGACCGCCCGCTTGAGCGAGGCGTCCTGCAGGATGGCCTTGAGCTCGGACGCGAACAGGAGGCGCTCGCCGTCCTGCCAGTAGTAGAGCGGCTTCTTGCCGACGCGGTCCCGCGCGAGAAGCAAGCGTCGGTTGTCCTCGTCCCAGAGGGCGAAGGCGAACATCCCCTGAAGGCGCTCCACGCATCGTGACCCGTATTCCTCGTAGGCGTGCACGATCGCCTCGGTGTCGGAGCGCGTGGAGAAGCGATGGCCCCGGGCTTCCAGCTCCTGACGCAGCGCCTGGAAGTTGTAGATCTCTCCGTTCAGGATCACCGCCTTGCGCCCATCTTCGCTGAAGATCGGCTGGTCGCCGGTCGCGAGGTCGATGATGCTGAGCCGGCGGTGCCCCAGGGCCGCTCCGGGCCAGGTCTGGAGCCCCTGCGCGTTCGGCCCGCGGTGAGCGAGAGCCGCGGTCATCCGCTCCAGCAGGTCACGGTCGAGGGGATAACGCGGATCAGCGTGCACCAGGCCGGCGATGCCACACATGGCTATGCCTCCCCGGCCTGCGGGGCCCGGCAGAGGGACGTGTAGAGGCCACGATGAGCTTGAGCCATCCGGTCGAGGGAGAAATGCTGAAGGACTCGCTCCCGCCCCGCCTTGCCCTGTTGGCTCCGGAGATACGAATCGGAGACGTAGACGCGCAGGGCCGCCTCCAAAGCGTTGGGGTCGCCCGACGGGACCAGGCGACCGGTCACGTCGGGCTCGACCAGCTCGGGATTGCCGCCGACGTCCGTCGCGATCACCGGGAGGCCGGTGGCCATGGCCTCGAGAATCGTGTTGGACATGCCCTCGGCGCGCGACGGCAGCACGAAGACGTCGAGCGCCCGGAGCAGCGTGGGAACGTCACGGCGCTCTCCGAGGAGCCGAACCCGGTCCGAGAGGCCGCGCTGCCTGATCTCGCTCTCGAGCGCCGAACGGGAAGGGCCCTCGCCCACGATGGCCAGGATCGGGCGTGCCTCGGATCCGGCGAGGCCCGAGAAGGCCGTGATCAGACCAGCGTGGTCCTTGACCGGATCGAGCCGCCCGATGGTCCCGACCACGGCGGCCGCAATCGGCAGACCCAGCGCCTCTCGCGCCTCGGCCGAATCGCCCGGGCAGAACCGGCTGGTGTCGACTCCGTTGTGGATCGTGACCACCTTGTGGGCCGGAATCCTCACGGTCGCGATCAGCCAGCGCCGTAGATCGAACGACACGGTGACGAACCGAGAAACCAGCGGCGACAGGAGGCGCCGCAGACGATTACGCCGTGGGTCGAGGCCCCCAGGATCCTTGGCCTCGCGCCCATGCTCGCCGTGCACCAGCGTCCGGATGCCGACCAACCGAGCCGCGACCACCGTGTCCAGGGCGCCCCAGTTGCGAGAGTGGACCACGTCGGGACGAAGGCTCCGCAGGAGCCGCCCGAGTCGGAGCACCGCCCCGAGATCCATGCCGGCCCGTTTCTCGATGCAGTGAACGGCGACGGAGGCGGGCAGGCGCTCGCTGAGCGGTCCTCGTGCGCTCATCGCGACGACGGTGTGGCGGAGGCGGTCGCGGGTGGCGTTGATGAGGTTCACCACCCCGTTCTCCATGCCGCCGACGGCGAGCGAATCGAGCACATGGACCGCGTGAATCATCGGTCCAGCCATCGACGGGCCCATTCCTCGAGGCAGAGCAGCGCCCAGATCTGGCTGGAGCGGTCCCGCGCGCCGCTCTGGTGCTCGTCCAGCACCGCGGACACCGCGCGGGGATCGAGTAGACCGCGCTCGCGGGTTCGTCGTCCCTCCAGCACCTCCCGAGTATAGGCGCCCAAGTCCCGACGGAACCATTCGGCGAGGGGGACGCCGAAGCCCATCTTGCGGCGGCTGAGCGTCTCCGGGGGCAGCCGATCGGCCATCGCCTTCTTCAAGATCGCCTTCCCCGCGCCGTTCTGGAACTTCAGCCCGGTCGGCATGGTCGCCACGAACTCCATCAGAACGTGGTCGAGCAGCGGCACCCGGCTCTCCAGCGAGACGAGCATGCTGGCCTTGTCGACCTTCGTGAGGATGTCCTCTGGCAAATAGCACCGCACGTCGATGGACTGAAGCGTCGACGCGTAGTCGGGCGCCCCGGCCGCCGCGCTCAGCGTGTCGAACAGCCTTGGAGTCACGCAGGGGCTTACCTGCTGCCGAGCGTCCGCGGAGAGGATGCGCCGCAGACCCTCGCTCCGCTGGAAGGCCATGAGCCGGAAGTAGCGCGCGACGGGGTCGGATCCCAGCATTTCGAGATAGCCGTGCCCACGGAGGGTGTCCGGAGACAGCCGCGCGGCCCAGCGAAAGAGCGATCGGGCCAGCACGCCCGGAAACCGGTCGAGTCGGTCGTGGAGGGCCAGCGCACGCACGTATCGCGAGTAGCCGAGGAAGTTCTCGTCGCCTCCGTCGCCGGATAGGGCAACCGTGACGTGCTCCCGGGTGATCTTCGAGACGAAATACGTCGGAATGGCCGACGAGTCCGCGAAGGGCTCGTCGAATTGCCAGACCAGCTTGGGCAGGACCTCGAGGGCATCTGGCTTGACCACGAACTCGAAGTGCTGGGTGCCGTGGTGCTGGGCGACCCGCCGGGCATGGGCCAGCTCGTCGTGGCTGGCTTCGTCGAAGCCGATGGCAAACGTGCGGACGTCCCCGCGCGTCGCCCCGGCCATGAGGGCTACCACCGTTCCGGAATCCATCCCGCCGCTGAGAAAGGCCCCGATGGGGACGTCGCTGACCAGGTGACTGCTGACCGCGTCGTGCAGATGCGCCCGCAGCCCTTCCAGCCACTCGGCTTCGCTCCGGCGGGCGTCCGGCTCGAAGCGAAGGTCCCAGTAGCGCTGAACCGTGGGCTCCCCCCCGTCGAGGCCGACGGTCAGGAAGCAGCCGGGCGGCAGCTTTCGGATGTCCGCGAAGATCGTCCGCGGGCTCGGGATGTAGTGGAGCGTGAGGTAGTCGCGGAGGGCTTCCCAGTCGATGCGGCGAGGGACCGACCGGTCCTCCAGGATCGCCTTGGGCTCCGAGGCGAAGAGCAAGCGCTGGCCGTCCCACGCATAGACGAGCGGCTTGATGCCCACGCGGTCCCGCCCCAGGAAGAGGCGATGCCGCCGCTCATCCCAGATCGCGAAGGCGAACATGCCTCGGAGCTGGCGCAGGCAATCGACGCCGTACTCCTCGTAGGCGCGCAGGATCACCTCGGTGTCGGACGCGGTCCGGAAGCGCCAGCCGCGGGCTTCCAGCTCGCGCCGCAGCTCCCGGAAGTTGTAGATCTCGCCGTTGAACACCACGGTGACCGCGCCGTCCTCGCTCGACATTGGTTGATCGCCCGTCACCAGGTCGATGATGGCCAGCCGCCGGTGGCCGAGGCCCACCGGCCCGCGTCGGAAGAAACCGTCTCCGTCGGGACCGCGGTGAGCGAGGCACGCGGTCATCGCCTGGAGCGGCTGCTCGCCGACCGTGTCGCCGTTGCGCAGGAAGAGGCCGGCGATGCCGCACATGGCTATGCTTTCGCGAGGGCCGGCGCGCCCGACGGCTCCAGAGCGGTCGAAGGTTCGGGAGCCGGTGCGGGAGCCTTCATGAGGGTTTTCAGGATCACGGTGATGACGACCTGGTGATAGAAGAGGTCGAAATACGACATGCTCAGGAATGCCCCGCTCACCGCATAGGCGAGGACGCTGACTTCCAACATCTGGGCGCAATTGCAGATCCACTGCTGACTGGGCTCCCGCCGAGTCTTCCAGATGATCCGCCGGAGGCTCAACAATGTGGAGGCGATGAGCGCCACGAAGAGCGCGAGGCCGGTGAACCCATGCTCGCCCAGAACCTGGAAGTAGATGCTGTGGGCGTCGAGGGCGTTCTCGGCGTACTTGTAGCCCGGCATGTACGCCTCGTAGATGTCCTTCGAGAAGGTCCGGAAGCCGCCTCCCATGATGGGATAGTCCTTGGCCAGCTCCCGAGCGACGTACCACGAGTTCAAGCGCTGATTCGCAGAGACGTCCTGTTCATAGGTCTCGATCGTGCCCATGCGCTCCAGCCACTGCCTGGGCATCACGGAGGGCAGGACGAAGATGGCCACGGCCAGGAGCGGCAGAAGAATGAGGCGAGCCCGGCTCTTGAGGAACACGAGGGGCACGACGACCGCGAGTCCGACGAGGGCCCCCCGGGAATACGTGCCGAGGCTCGCGATGATGGACAGGATCGCGGCCGCCATCAGCAGGCGACGACGCCAGAGCTTGGTCTCCTCGCGCTGCAGGAAGACGAGGAGGGGAATCACCATGTTCAGGGCGAGACCGATCTCGGTATTGCCGGAGATGAACGAGTCGCGGGGCCCCAGCACCTGGTTCTGCGCGCCGGTCATGATGGAGAAGATTCCGCCCTTGACCCCGAAGAAGCCGATGGAGAGCGCGATCACCCAGATGAGCGCGCGGAGCTTCCGGGCGTCCTGCAAGAGAAAGAGGCTGAGAAAGATGCCCACCAGAATCTTGGACACCTTGTTGAACTGGATCCAGGCGTCATCCGGATAGAACGCGAAGATGGTGGTGACCAGGAACCACCCCCACAGTGCGAGCAGCAGGTACACCTCGATCGCGTTGGGCAGCCCCTTCCTGTCCCTCGTGATCACGAGCCCAACGACGGTCGCCAGCATGACCATCATGCCGAACGGCAGGTCGTACGCGAAGCCCCACGTCATCCGATGCGGATTCATGTAGCCGAGCCACGACCACGTGAGAACTCCGATCCAGGGTCGACTCAGACAGAAGGGGAGCAAGCCCATGATCAGACACGTGAGGATTACGTCGCGAAACGTCACGATCAGACTCCTCGCTGGGCCCGGGGGTCACCGTTCGTCACGGGAACATGGCCTCCACTTGCCGGAGCGTCGCCATCGTCACCTGGAGATCCTGCGCGGCCCCGGCTTTCCACTCGTCCTTGGCCGGAGAGTTGAAATAGCCGTCGACCGGCCGACGAATGGTATTCCAGGCGAACGTGACTTTGTTGATCTCCATGTCCAGCAGGGGATCCGGAAGCTTCGCAATCGCCTTCCGGTCGTTCAGGTTCCCGAGCGCGCGGCGGACCTGCCGGTACATGGTGTCCAGGAGCTGATGGGTGGCCGCGAGATCGTCGGTGCCGGGGCCGGCCAACCGCGCCCGGGCCTGCTCACCGAGGGCGATGGCCGCCCGGAGCTGGCGACCGATCACGGCCGAATCGACGCTGACCGTGTTGTTCGGCAGAGGCTGCCCGAGAACGGGCGCGGGAGTGACGATCGGAATCATCGTGACGATCAGCGCCACGAGGCCGACCGCGGGACTGAGGCGACGCGATCCAACCGCCGCTAGCTTCGTTTCCCGGCGTGCCATGTGGCCCTCTCCCTCACCGGCCTGTCGCGATGGCGGTGAGCCATCAAGACGTTTTCGTACACCTGCTCGACCAGCCGCGCGTGGGACCCTGGCGAGAAGCGGGCCGCCGCGTCCTGACGCGCCCGGCGGCCCAGCGCTTCGGCGCGCGCCCGATCGGTCAACAATTCAATGATACGATGCGCGAGCTTTTCCGGGTCGCCCGGAGGCACCAGGAAGCCGGTCCGCCCCTCTTGGATGATCTCGAGCGGTCCGCCGTTCATGGCTGCGACGACCGGCTTCCCCATCGCCATACCCTCGGCGATCACGCGGCCGAAGGGCTCCGGCTTGACCGAGGCGTGCACGACGACGTCGAGCAGCTGGATGAGCTCCGGGATGTCCCGCCGGAAGCCGGTGAAGACGGTTCGGGCGCCGATACCCAGGTCGCGCGCCAGGTCCACCAGCTCGTCCCGATACTCGGTGCTGCCGTCCGGCACTTCCCCGATCACGAATGCCTTCGCCCGTGGCACCGCCTCGAGCACCAGCTTGGCCGCCTTCAGGAACACGTCGTGGCCCTTCCACTTGAGCAGGGTGCCGGGAATCCCGAACGTGAGATCGTCCGGGACCAGCCCGAACTCCCGACGCTGGCGCGCGGCGTCGACCGTCGGATGGAACCGCTCGACGTCGATGGGAGGATAGATCACCTCGATCCGCTCGGACGGCACCCCGAGGCCGAGCAGCACGCCCTTCGTGGCGGTCGAGTTCGCGACGTAGGCGTCCACGAACCGCGAGATGTAACGAACGGTCGGCGAGTTCCACTCCGTCCCGCGCTGGTAGGCGATCAGTGGGACGCCGAGCCACCGGGCCAGCAGCACCGCTCGCACGTCTAGGCCGTTGTTGTGGTGGATCAGCTCGATGTTCCACTGGCGGGCGATGCGGTAGAGCCGACGCACGTACGGCAAGATGACCGCGGGCACGTCGAGCGCGGCGACGCCCCCCGTCACGATCCGGCGGGGAAGACGCGGGTAGCTGGCGACGCGCCCGAGCAGCGACCGCATCCACGGCGTCGACTTGAGACTATTCCGCCAGGGCAAGACCGCGGTGGGAACCGAGGGACCGACGGCCTGAGCGAGATACTCCTGCTGGTTCGCGAGCGACAGCACCACCCGGGGGGCATACCGGTTGCGGTCGAGCTCGGCCAGCAGCGTGCAGAGGCTCATGGTGGAGCCGGACAGCCCGATGCTGTTCTCGATGAGCAGCACCTTTCGGGCGCCGGCGCCCTCGGAGCCGTGGGTCCGAGACACGATCAAAGAATCTCCCACTCGTGCGGATAGTTGATGTGACCGCTGATCTCGCGGGAGGCGATGCTCGGTCCCTCCACGATCAGGATGGCCGCCCGCTTGCGGTAGTCGTGGTACCGCTGGATGTGCTCGTCCCGCACGTGCACGTTGATCGTGTAGTCGCCCTTGAGGAACAAGAGCGGGTGGAGGATGAGCCGGACTCGCCCTTCGTCCTGGCTCGTGTCGATCTTGAAGCCGTCGAAGCGAGTGGTCACGCCGCCGAGAAAATGCCCGTAGGCGTCCTGAATGGTGACCTCGAACACCGGATTCGGCACGGGTCGCTGGACGGTGTAGGCGATCTCGACGCACGCGGCCTCGCTGCTGTCGAATACCTGACGGACCTGCCCACCCCGATCGCAGAGGGTTACGCTGTCGATCCGGATCGGGCGGTCCGCGTCGGTCATCGCCTGTGAGACCGCCTCGCCCGGCTCCTCCGAGGTCAGCTGCTCGCGGATCGACTTCAGGTACTGGTCGACGACGCTCTCGGGCTCACCGTAGGCCTGCACGCGCCCACCCTGCATCCACAGGACCTTCTTGGAATGCTGGATGATGTTGGCCATGTTGTGGGACACGAGGACGATGGTCTTGTCCTGCTCCTTCAGCTCCGCGAGCTTGTTGAGGCACTTTGTCTGGAAGGAGGCGTCGCCCACCGCCAGGACCTCATCGATCAGGAGAATCTCCGGGTCCACGTGCACCGCCACCGCGAAGCCCAGCCTCACCTGCATGCCGGACGAGTAGTACTTGATCGGGGTGTCGATAAACTGCTCGATCTCGGCGAAGGAGATGATCCGGTCGAGCTTCTCGTCGATCTCCCGGCGCCGCATTCCGAGGATCGACCCGTTGAGGTAGATGTTGTCGCGACCGGTCAGCTCCGGATGGAATCCGGCCCCGATCTCGATCAGGGCGCCGACCCGGCCGCGGGTCTTGAAGGAGCCCGACGTCGGCGAGGTGACCCGGGACAGCACCTTGAGGATCGTGCTCTTGCCGGCCCCATTTGGCCCGATGAAGCCGACGACGTCCCCCCGCTCCATCTCGAAGGACACGTCCTTGAGAGCCCAGTACACCTCCCGCTGCTGGTCGGACCGCCGCACGAGGCGCCGGAGGCCGGACGCGAGCTCGCTGCGAAGAGACCCGTGCCAGCCCCGGTTGAGCCGGTACCGTTTGGAGACTTTGTCGAGGCTAACCGTCACTTCGGACATGCTCGGTCGCTCCTGTCAGATGACGTCCGCAAAGGTCGTTTCCGCTCGTTTGAAGAACCAGTATCCGATGGTCAGGACCGCCAGGGTCACGACCGAGGCAATGAGCAGACCATGGACGTCGGGCGGCTGCCCGAGCAGGATCGTGCGCCGGTAGCCATCGATGATCGGCGTCATCGGATTCAGCATGTAGATCGGCAGCAGGGACGCCGGCACGACCTTCAGGGGATAGGCAATCGGGGTGGCGAACATCCACAGCTGCAGGAGCAGGGGAATCCCGTGCCCGATATCGCGCAGGCTGACGTGGATCGCCGAGGTGATGCAGATGACGGCCAGGGCGAACAAGGTCTGGATCACCAGGAGGACCGGCACCCAGAGCGCGGTCCACGACACCGCCACGTGATAGTAGGCCAGCATCACCGCGAAGATGGCGGCCGCGATGCTGAGATCCAGGCCCGCGGCCAGCAAGATCGACACGAGCAGTGTCTCACGGGGGAAGTAGATCTTCCGGACGAGATTGCTGTTGGCGACGATCGCGGCCGTCCCCTGGGAAACCGCGGTGGCGAAGAAGGTCCAGAAGATGAGACCCGAGTACGAAAAGATCGGGTAGGGCACGCCGTCGGAGGGAACCTGGGCGAAGCGGGAGAACACCAGGGTGAAGGCCACCATCAGGGACAGCGGCTGCAGGATCGCCCAGGCCGCCCCGAGGGCGGTCTGCTTGTAGCGCGCCTTGATGTCGCGCACTGCGAAGCTCAGGGTAAGGTCTTTGTGCTCCCAGAATTCGGCGAGTTGGGCACGCATTATTCCACCGTGACGCTCTTGGCCAGGTTGCGTGGCTGGTCGACGTTGCAACCACGGACCAGGGCCACGTGATAGGCCAGGAGCTGAAGAGGGACGACGCTGACCACGGGAGAGAGCAGAACCGGCGCGACCGGGGCCAGCAGGACGTGATCGGTCCGGGAGGCGAGCTCGGTATCGCCTTGGTGACCGAGGGCCACCACGCGACCACCGCGGGCCTTGACCTCCTCGACGTTGCCCAGGGTGCGGTCGTAGGAGGCATCCCGCGGCACGACCGCCAACACCGGAACGCGCCGATCGATGAGGGCGATCGGCCCGTGCTTCATCTCGCCTCCCGCGTACCCCTCGGCATGGATGTAGGACAGCTCCTTCAGCTTCAGGGCCCCCTCGAGGGCCACCGCATGGTTGACGCCGCGGCCGAGATACAGGAAGTGCTCGTACCCGGCCAGCTGCTTCGCCAGATCCTCCACTCCCGGATTGAGGGCGATCGCCCCCGAGATCAGCCTCGGAATCTCGCGGAGGTCGTCGATGCGCTTCCGGCAATCGATGCTGGTGAGATGGTCGCGCTCCCGACCCAGGGCCAGGGCGAGCAAATAGCAAACCGTAGCCGTCGACGTGAAGGTCTTGGTCGAGGCCACGCCGATCTCGGGACCCGCGTGCGTGTACAGCGTCGCGGTCGCCTCCCGGGACAGCGCCGAGCCGACCACGTTGGTGATGGCCAGCACCGGGCTCCCGTGAGTCGAGGCGGCCCGGGCGGCCCCCAGCGTGTCCGCAGTCTCGCCTGACTGCGAGATGGCTACCACCAGCGTGTCGGGCCCCAGGACGAGGCTGCGATAGCGGAACTCGGAGCTGATGTCGACCTCGGTGGGAAGGCCGGCCATTTCCTCCAGCATGAATCGCCCGGCCAATCCTGCGTTGTACGACGTCCCGCACGCCACCATCACGACCCGACGCAGGGCGCGGATCTGCTCGCGAGTCATGCCCAGATCCGGCATCGCTACTCGGTCGCCGCGCTCGGTCAGGCGCGGCCCGAAGGTGTCGCCGACGGCCTGCGGCTGCTCGTGGATCTCCTTCAGCATGAAATGCGGATAGCCGCCCTTCTGGGCGTCGGCGGCATTCCAGGTGATATGGGAGAACGGGCGGTAGACCGGCTCACCCTCGATCGTGGTCACCTCGATGCCCTGCCGCGTCACCACCGCCACGTCGCCGTCGGCGAGGATGAGCACGTCCCGGGTGTGGGGCAGAATGGCCGGGATATCGGAGGCCACGTACGCCCCATCCCCCCCGAGGCCCACCACCACGCTGCCGGCCCCGTGTTTGGCCACCAGCAGTCGGTGGGGATCAACTGCCGCGATGACCCCGAGAGCGTACGCGCCCCGCAGCACTCGTAGGCAGGCGCGCAGGGCTTCGAGTAGATCACCGCCGAGGGCGAGGTGGCTCTCCAGCAAATGGGCGATGACCTCGGTATCCGTATCGGAGCGGAAGACGTGACCGGCTTCCTGGAGGCTCCGCTTGAGGGGAAGGTAGTTCTCGATGATGCCGTTGTGTACCACCGCCAGCGAGCCGCCGCAGTCGACGTGCGGGTGGGCGTTCAGCTCGGTAGGCGCTCCGTGCGTCGCCCAGCGCGTATGACCGAGGCCGATGGAGCCTTCGGCGGGCTCTCGCTCGATCAGATCCGACAGCTCACCGATCTTCCCGGGCCGCCGTCGAATGGCGAGCCGACCGTTGGATACCGTGGCCATACCGGCCGAGTCATAGCCTCGATACTCCAGACGGCGCAAGCCATCGACGACGACCCGGCTGGCGTCTCCTTGTCCTACGTAACCCACGATGCCGCACATAGGCGCGATACCCCTTGTTAGCTCAGTGTCATGCGATACCAGGCCAGCTTCGTCGCAAACGTCGGCAGATGATGCTCCCAGGGCTGTCCCCGTCGCAGCTCCCAGGGAGACGTGCGAGCCGTGTTCAAGCCGAAGCGGGTGGTCACGGCACAGTCGAAGCCCGCACGGCGAACCTGATCGACCACCGCGGGCGTGTAGTCGGCCTCACCTCCGTTGGGATAGGCGAAGGCGCGAGGAGATATTCCGCACCGAGCCTCGATGGCCCGCTTCGATTCGACGATCTCGGCGCACGCCCGGTCAGCGGGTAGTCGGGACAGGATCGGGTGGCTGACCGTGTGTGCGCCGATACGGAAGCCCAGCCCGCGAAGGGCGTGGACTTCGTCCCACCGGAGGAAGGCGTTCTTCTCGCGATCATGCTGGCCCGTGCCCAGCCGCTCCAGCAGCGTCTCGAGCGCCCTCCGTGAGTCGGCTTCCGGCAACCCTTTCCAGTGCGCCTGCAGTCGCCCCAGCGCCAGAAGTCGGGCTTCCCGGGTCTCCAGGGGCAGCACCTCGTCCGAGGCGGGCACCGCGACCTGCGAGGCCGCGGTCGACTTCAGCGCGGTCGCGAGTCGGTCGTACCACGGGACCTCACCGCTCCCGATGAAGCCGGTCGCCAGGAACACCGTCGCGGGCAGGTGGTATCGGGCCAGGATGGGAGCGGCGTGCGTGAGAACGTCCCGGTAGCCGTCATCGAAGGTGATGGCGACCGCGTTCCGCGGAACGGTTCCGGACCGGAGCCGAGCCACCAGCTCCTCCACTGGAAGCACCACGTAGTGACGGGCGATCAACTGCATCTGCCGCTCGAAGACCTCGGTCGGCAGAGCCTCGAAGAACGGATCGCCGTGATCGTTGACCCGATGATACGTGAAGACCGAGAACGCGGCCGCCCGCCGAAGGTAGCCGGAGGTGGCCGACAGGGCGCCGGTGAGACCGGCGCGATAGAGTCCGGTGGCCAGAGTCCGTACGAGCATCTCGGTCACGCCACCCTCACTCCCGGCGATTCGCCACGCACGTGCCGGCGGTGCCACAGCTCGAGCATCAGCACGCTCCACAGCAGGTCGCCGTAGAAGGCGGTCGTATCGGAAGCGTGGAGACGAAGGAGCTCCTCCAGGGCGCCCCGCCGGAAGTACGAGCTCACGTGGGCATCCGGACCCAGCAGCGCATCGTGCGCGAGATCCACGAAGCCGGCGTGCGTCCGCAGCCACAGGCTCGTGGGAACTCCGAAGCCATGCTTCCGCTTCGCCAGGGTCTCGGCGGGGAGCAGCTCGCGGAAGGCCTGCCGGAAGAGATGCCGCTTTTCACCCGCGTGCACCTTGAAGGACGCCGGCCAGGTGGCCGTGAACTCGATGAGGGGCAGATCCAGGAACGGGAACCGGACCCCGATGCCGGCCGCCTCGGCGGTGCGCGTGACCTTCAGTAGATCGTTGTCACCAATGGTGAGCTTGATGTCCAGGTAGAGGAGACGGTTCAGCTCCTCGACCGCGCTCACCCGCCCGAAATGCTGCTCGAGGACGTCCCAGGGAGCTCCCGGCTCGACGCTTCGCAGGAAGTCTCCGTCGAGCAGCTCGCGGCCGTCCTGGGCGAAGAAGAACTCGTAGGAATAGAACCGTCGCGGATTCGGCAGGCTCGCCCGCCGAACGTACCGCTGCGCCCGGCCGACGGTGGATGAGCCGCCGTCGGGCAGGGTTCGCAAAATTGGCTCGAGCAGACCGCGGCGCAGTAGTCGGGGCACCCTCTGGTAACGGGCGAAGACCGCGTCCACCGTGTAGCGCTCGTTGCCCCCGAAGATCTCGTCGCCACCGTCGCCGGCCAGCAGGCGGGTGAGCCCGCATTCCCGGGCGAGCTGGGCGCACAGGTAGGTGCCGATCGCCGAGTTGTTGCCGAACGGCTCGTCATAGCTGTCGATGAGCCGCGGCAGGGCAGCCAGCGCGTCCTGAGGCGAAATCCGCCGGACGTGATGGCGGGCCTTGAAGTGACGAGCGGCCCGCTCGGCGTACTCCAGCTCGTCGTAGCGACGCTCCTGGAAGCCGATGGAAATGGCGTGGACACGCTCCCCGGTGAGACGGGACATCAGCCCGAGGACAGTGCTGCTGTCCGTCCCCCCGGAGAGAAACGCGCCAGTCTCCTTGGCGCCACCCGACCCGAGCGCCCGGGCGACCGCCCCTTCCGCCTGTCGCATGGTGGCGCGGGCCGTCGCGTCATGATCGAGGTCGCGCTTCGTATAGTTGAGATCCCAGTACCGGGTGATGGTGACCGAGCCGTCCTGCGCCTTCAGCAGGCAGCCGGGCTCGAGCCGTCGGATCGGACCGGCGACCGACACCGGGGCGGGAAGGTAACCGAAGTTCAGATAGTGGAAGACCGTCGTGGGCTCGGGGTCGCCGCTCAGGCCGGCGACCGCTCGGAGGAGGCCGGCTCGCGAGGCGAAGGCCATGCCCTCGGCGGTCACCGCGTAGTAGAGCCGGCGGATCCCCACTTGATCGACGGCCAGAAGGAGTTGACGCTCTCGCGGCTCCCAGATGGCGACCGCGAAGGCCCCGCGCAGGCGCTGGATACCGCCGACGCCTTCCCGCTGATAGAGGGCAGATACCACTTCCTGAACCCCTTCACGTCCGGTCAGCGAGGACAGCTCGTCCAGGTTGACCAGGTCGGCATCGACGGCCACCACCGTGGATCCGTCTCCAGACCAGGGCTGGCCGTCACCGGCGAGCATGACCGCGAAGCAGCCCGAGGCGACGACCGCGCCACGACTATCCTCCGCGCACAGAAGCCGCTCCAGCCGCTCGGGCGTGGCCGGCCGGCGGGGATCGCGATGGACGATTCCGCCGATGAGGCTCACCGAAGCCGCTCCCGCAGACGGCGGGCCGTCGGCACCGCCCGCGTCTCCAGCAGGTGCAGCAGGGCCGGATATAGGCCCGGGCGATGCACGTGAAGGCGAACCGTCTCGTGCGTTCCGCTGGCCCAGCGCATCTTGTACTCGTTGAGACCAGGCCCCATGTGATATTCGCGCACGTCGCCCCGCTCGAAGAGGGCCCGGGCCACCTCGAAGTTCAGCGAGCTGCCGGGCGAGGCGGCCGCGTAGTCCAGGTCGTAGTCGGCCCGAAGGGCATAGGCGACTCCGTTGGCGCGCAGCTGATACTCCATGGCGATCGGACGGCCGTCGAGTCGCAGCAGCCAGAGCGACAGCCATCCATGCTGGGCGGCGCGGCGGCTCAGCTCGGCGAAGAACTCTCGCATCCGCGGCATCGTGGCGATGGCCACGCCGCGATCCGCCTTCCAGCTGCGCCCGGTCAGGTCGATCAGCTCCGCGAGGAGCCGACCTTGCGGATCCAGGGTGCGATGCTCCTCGACGGTGATCGTGCCGAGTCGGGCGAGCCGATTCTGGATGTTCCGGATGGTCTTCTTGAACCGCTGGCTCCGCGAGCCGTAGAAGTCCTGCCAAGTCCCGTCGATGGTCAGGTAGGGCGACTGCTCGCTGCCGGCGCGCCGGTACCGCAGTCGTCCCTCGAGCTCGCCCTCGAAGAGCTTCAGGGTCGAGGACTCTATCGGCAGTCGTCCGAGCTCGAGAATGTCCCAGTCGGCACGAGCGGCCAGATGATCCAGTAGGCTCGCCACCAGCTGTCGGTCGCCCCCGGCCGGAATCAGGTCTCCGAACGGTGAATCCGGGCAGTCGAGCAGCGACAGGTATCGGACGGGGCAGCCGCGCAGCTTCGTCGTCCGACGATGCAGTGGGATCAGGCCGACTGGAACTCCAGCATCCTCCAGTTGCAGCACCTCGACATTCGGCGTGGCGGCCGCGATGCGGCAGCATTCGAACCAGTCGTGCGTCGCGAACGGGGTGGCATGGCCGTGCTGCTCCGCGAGCTCCGACCACACCGAAGCGACGGCCTGGAGCTCCGGAGCCGCGGTCAGGCGTCGAACGCGCCAGCTCATGAGTGGGAACTCCAGGCGCGAACCTCGTTCGGCGGCCAGCCAGCCGCCTGGCCCGCCGGTTCCGGCCGCCCCGCCGCCCGGGCAAGAAGGACCTCGAGGCCGGCCAGATTGCGCTCCCACGTGTAGTGAGCCTCCACGCACGCGCGCCCCGCCCGACCCAGCTCGCGCCGGGTCTCCGGGCGCTGCAGCAGCCGCACGACATGGCTCGCGAAATCCGCGGCGAACTCGGCCACCTCGAAGTGAAGCCCCGGCTCGCCCCGGACGCCCCGGGCCGCTAACGGGCTTGCCACCACCGGAAGGCCCATGGCCATGCCCTGCAGCACCTTGTTCTGAATCCCACGGCCGATCCGGAGCGGAGCCACGCAGACGGCGGCGCGCGCGTAGTACGGCCGCACGTCGGGCACCGCTCCCGTCACGACCACGCCGGAACGCTCACCGAGGCGGCGCACATCCGCCGACGGATTGAGCCCGACGATGTAGAACACGATCTCGGGAACCTCGCGTCGCACGAGCGGAAGGATGTCGGCGCAAAAATGTTGGACCGCGTCGATGTTGGGGAGATAGTCCATCGCGCCGGTGAAGATCACCCCCGCCGGCTCAGACGGCTCCTCGAGCTGCGGGGCGTAATACACCGAGTCGATACCGTTCGGAATGACCGCGGTGTGCGCCCACGAGGCGAACGATCGTAGCTGCTGCTCCTCGACGTCCGTGGCCAGGAGAGACACGCGCGCGCGGCGGGCGATCTCCCCTTCGCAGGACTGGAGACGACGCCCCTCGGTCCGATAGAGCCAACTGACCGGAGCGCGACGATGCTCGGCATACTGACGCCACTTGTCCGAGTCCACATCCACGAAATCCATCACGAGGGGGACATCGGCCGGTGCGTACTGGGCCATCGCGGTCGAGGACACATACACCACGTCGAACCCCTCCTCACGGCTGCGACACTCGACCTGTCGGGCAAGGCCTCGGGAATAGAAATACGGCAGCGTGACCGTCCCGCCCCGGACGAGCCCGGCAACGCCCCGCGCGAGGCTGACCGGCTTCCGCAGTCGGTCGAACAGGAGATCGGGCACGAGGCGTCGCAACGCATCGACCCCGCCCAGATCCCGTTCGTCGTCCACGAGGAAGCCGAGCGTGAGATCGTGCCGCCTCGACAGGTGGCGCGCGATATGGAACGCCCGTGTCTTGTCCCCGGTATGGGGCGGATAGGGAATACGGTGCGCGAGCATGAGGATTCGCAACGCCCTAGCCCTCGACTGCAGCCTCGATGGATCGGGGCGGACCCTCGGGACCAGCGCTGCTCTGCACCATGTCGTCCACGACTTGCCCGAGGCGGCTCGCGCTCAGGTCCCATGAGAAATTCTCCTGGACGAACCGCCGGCCCTGGGCGCCCAGTTCCTCCCGAAGGGGACGGTCCTCCAGGAGCTCCGCCACCCGGCTGATGAAGTCGTCCGGATTGTCCGCGACCCGGAGGTCGCGGCCCGGCCGAGCATCCAGAGCGCGACAGGCGACCGCGGTGGTCACGACCGGCACTCCGGCCGCCATGGGCTCCAGAACGCACGCCTGCATGTCCGGCGCCTCGCCGACCACCGCGCCGACCACGGTGTGGCTGTGGAACAGGCGCCGGTCGCCTCCGGGCGAGCTGATCTCGATGTCCACGCCCGCCGGCCCCCGGGCGCCCGGACCTCTGGTGGTGACCACTACCCGAACCCCGGGCACCCGGGACCGCAGGGCGGGGAGAACCGCCCGGCAGAACGCGAAGGTCTCCGGCAGGTTGGCGTCGTCGCGGGCGGAGGCGTTCAGCACGACGGTAGGCACCCGTCCGAGCCGCAACCGGGTGTCGCTCGCATCCATGTCGACGCCGTCACGGATCACGACGACCGACGCGGCCGGCGCGAGTGTCCGGACGATCTGCGCGGCCTCGGGCGTCGCGGCCACACAGCGTGTGGCGCGCCGGGCCGCGTTTCCTTCCGCGATGCGGAGGCGAGCCGCCTCGGTGCGGAAGAATCGCGACACGCCCGGCGCGCCGGTCGTCGCCTGATTCGCCCACCACTCCGACTCCACGACGCCGAAGTCGGCGAGCAGGGGAACGCTGGAGTCGATGTCGAGGGCGTACTGGATCATCGTGGAGGACGACACGATCACCAGGTCGTAGCGGGTCTGGCGGAGTCGATCGGCCAGCCGAGTACGAAGGGCCTCGGACCGAAAGTACGACAACGTGCACGACTCACCGGTGGCGAGACTGAGGGCCCCCGAGAGTGACCGCCAGGCCCGCGGGACCACCGAGAACTCCAGGTTCCCGAAATCGGCGCGCAGCGCCGAGATGGCCCCGGCCACGTCCTGGTTGTCGGTGATGAAGGCGAGCGTGAGCTGATGGCTGCGAGCCAGGTGTCGGGCGAAGTGATACTCACGTGTTCCCCGGACCGGCTGCCGGGCAGGCGGAAGCCAACGGCCGAGCATGAGGATGTTCATGGGAGGTATCTGGTCACCAGCGGCCCGACGACCTTGGTCAGCGGCAAAGGCAGCCGCTTCCACGTGTCAACGGCCAGGCGCATCTTGGGGTTGGACGGACTCAGGTTCGGCATCTGTCGACCGCCATCGAGGATGTACTGGTACGGCAGCGGCATCGCCTCAAAGCCCCAGTGCCGCTTGAAATGATAGGCTCCGGTACCCTCACGGCTGCGGCCGAAGTCGAAGGTTCGATATCCCGCCTTGGCCACGTGACACATGAGCTCCCAGTACATGAAGTCGTTGACCGCGTACGGGAGGGCGTCTTCGACCGCGCCGCCGTAGTACGGCAGCACCTGCTCGTCGAAGTACAGGGTCAGCACGCCGGACACCATCCGGCCGTCCTTCCAGATCGTGAGCAGCTCACACTCCTTGCCGAACTCTCGCGCGATGGACTGGAACAGGCGTCGCGGGAACACCGGCGATCCGAGCGCATGCACGCTCCGCGCATAGACGTCCCAGAACCGATCGAGATGCCGCAAGCCAAACTCGGCCACCAGGCCGTGCTTGGAGCCCTGACGCGTCATGCGGCGCTGCTTCCGAGGAATCGCGTTCAGGTTGTCCTCATCTCGCGAGGAGATCGGGCGCGCGAACGTCACGTAGAGGCTCTTGGTCGGCAGGTCCACTTCCTGGCCCTGCCGGTGACGCAGCTCGACGTAGTCGGCCTTCACCCGGGTCGCCAGCTCGCGCGCGGCTTCGACGAGCGCGTGGCGAGCCGCCGCGGTCGCCGCGCAGATTCCCCCGTAGACGCCGTACGGAACCGACACCAGGCCCCGGCCGCCCAGGAGCCCGCGCACCTCGAACAGCGGGAGTACACCTTCCAGCCCTCCACCGCGGACGGCCATCAAGTAGTGGGGCCGGTGCGAGAAGGCGGCCTCGACGGCTTGCTTCCAGGCGAGCAGATGGAACGGGCTGCCCCCAGGGGTGCTACGTACGAAGCTGTCCCAGTCAACGGTCTCGGTCGTCAGGCGACGGATATCCATGGATGTCTGGCCTTACCTGGCGGTCTCGAGCAGAACACGGACGATTCGGCTCGCCGCCTTGCCATCCCACAGCTCCGGAAGCTCCCCGGCCGGCCACCGCCCGACCTTCACGTCGGACCAGCTCTGGTAGATGGCGTCCGGCTCCGTCCCCACGACGCGGTTCGTGCCTCGGCTGACCGTGACCGGACGCTCGGTATTCTGTCGGAGCGTGAGACAGGGCGTACCGAGGGCAGTCGTTTCCTCCTGGATGCCACCGGAATCGGTCAGCACACAGCGGGACTCGGCCATGAGTTGCACGAAATCCAGGTACGGCATCGGGGCGGCCAGCCGAAGTCCTGGCATGGGCGGCAGCGTGCCGGCGAGCGCCTCAAGGCGCCGTCTCGTCCTCGGATGGACCGGGAAGACGATCGGGATCTCGCCTTGGATGCGGGCGATTGCCCCGAGCAGCAGCCCGAGCGTGCCCTCGTCGTCGACATTGCTCGGCCGGTGCAGGGTGAGCACGGCGTACCCGCGGGCCGTCAGGCCCAGGCGCTGGAGGATGTCCGACTCGCGCGCATGCTCACGGTAGCGGAACAGCGTGTCGATCATCACGTTCCCGACGAAGTGCACTCGCCCGACCGGCACCCCCTCCCGGGCCAGGTTCTCGTCGGCCGAGGCCTCGGTGGTGAAGAGCAGATCGGACACCGCGTCGGTCAGCACGCGATTCACCTCTTCCGGCATGGTGCGATCGAAGCTGCGGAGACCGGCCTCGACGTGTGCCACCGGGCGACCCATCTTGACCGCGGCGAGCGTCGCCGCGACCGTCGAGTTGACGTCGCCCACCACCACCACCACGTCGGGGCGGGTGCTCTCGATCACCGGCTCGATTCGGGTCATGATCTCGGCGATCTGGGTGATCGCACCTGTCGATTGCACCTTCAGGTTGACGTCCGGTCTCGGGATTTCCAGATTGGCGAAGAACGCGTCCGACATCTGGGCGTCGTAATGCTGGCCGGTGTGCACGAGAGTGGTCGAGATGTAGGGATATTCCGCCAGCTCGGCCATGATGGGCGCGATCTTGACGAAGTTCGGGCGCGCTCCGACGACGGCGACGATCCTCATGACACCGCTCCCTCGGCCGGGAGGCTCGAGGTATCGAGCACATCCCGAACCGGTCGAAACCGGAAGTCCGACAGCAGGCGGCGGAGCTTGCGTTCCGTCCGTGACGTGTTCAGCGAGTGCCGCAGCTGGGCGAGCCGTCCGATCGGGAGATGAGGCTGGCCCGGATCCATCTCCCATGGATGGAGGTAGACCATCGCGGGCTGCCGCTCCACCTCGTTCAGGTGGCGGAGCGCCCGGCGCGTCACCGAATACGGGAGCAGGCGAAAGTAGCCGCCGCCCGCCACCGGCAGCCGCCAGCCCCGGCGTCCGATCGTCGAGGGGGGAAACTCCCAGATGGAGCTCCCGGCGCCGGCGTCGCGGCGGTGCGGGAAGCGGGGAGAATCCGGGATACCGTACCGGTCGTGGACGATCGGGAAAATGCTCGAGTCGTAGCGGAACCCGGCCTCAGCCAGGGTCTCGAGGCTCCACAAGGTGCCACGAACGACCGAGAAGGTCGGCGCCCGGTATCCGACCACCGAGACCCCGGCCGCCTCCTCGACGGCGGCCTTTCCCCGACGGACGTCCTCGGCAAAGTCGCTCCGGCTGAGTCGGGTGATCATCTGATGGCCATAACCGTGGCAGGCCACCTCGTGGCCCCCTCCCTGGATGTCCCGGACCAGCCGGGGGTGCCGCTCGGCTACCCATCCCAACACGAAGAAGGTCGCGACGGTACGGGCTTCGGACAGTATCGTGAGAATGCGCTCGGTCGCGCTGACCACACGACTCTCGAGGGTATGCCAGTCATGAGGGTCCACCACGCGAGCGAAGGCCTCTGCGTGAAAGTACTCCTCGATGTCGAACGTGAGCGCGTTGATCATATGGGTCGTGGTCTAGTCGTTGCGGACCGCCTGCGCGAGAGCCCGCGGCTCCGGCTCCTCGTACTCGGCCAGCGAGCGGAGGAGGCGCGCCACGCCGGCGATCACCGACACTCGGGGAGTGAAATCCAAAAGCTCCGAAGCGAGCGTGGTCCGCGCGCACAACTGGACCGGCAGGCTGTCTCGTTGCTTCGGAAACCCGGGCACCACCGACGTCTTCAGGAGGCCGGCGGCGATTCGCTGTAGCTCCCCGATGCTAAGCATCTCGCCCGAGCCGACGTTGATCACCCGCCCGGTGGCGCGAGGCGCCCGGGCCGCGGTGAGGAGAGCCTCCACCACGTCGTCGACGTAGATGAAGTCGCCGGCATTCCGATCGTCCAGGTCAGTGAAGGGGCGGCCCTGCCGGACCGATTCGATCAGGCCGGGCACCGGATTGTCCACCGGAAGAGCCCGCTGGCGCGGGCCATAGACGTTGAAGAGGCGCAGCACCACCGTGTCGAGCTGATGGCGTGTGTAGAAGGCACGGCAGTAGGTCTCGGCGGCGACCTTGGAAGCCGCGAACAGCGTGTTCGGCGACAGCGGCGCCTCCTCCGAGATCGGCAGCGTGATCGGCGTCCCGTAGACGGTGGCGCACGACGCGATCACCACGCGCCAGATGCCCTCGGTGAGGGCGGCATGCAGGACGTTGAGCGTACCGTCCACGTTCACCGCGTGAATCTCTCCGGGGCCGATGACCGGCGCGGAAGATTCCGGCAAGCTCGCGAGATGGAACACATACTTGACGCCTCGAAGCGCGGTGCGGAGCAGCTCCCGGTCGCGAACGTCTCCGATCATCACCTCGAGCCGACTGTTGTTCGGAAACCCGGTCCACCGCTCGTGGTCGTCGGCGGCCGCTCGAAGATTGGTCAGAGATCCGGTGGAGAGGTTGTCGAGAACCCGCACCGCGGCCCCGCCCTCCAGGAGCTGATCGACGAGATGGGAGCCGATGAACCCGGCCCCTCCGGTCACGAGAACGGTTCGCATCGCCCGTTTCCTTAGAGAGTCACGATCGACGACGAACCGGCGCGCCGCTGCGCCTTCAGCGCGTTGCGGGTGTCCACCACCAGCGTGGCCCGCTCCGCGATGACCTCGTAGTCGAAGCTGGAATGATTGGTCAGGATGACGACACAGTCGGCCGCGGCGATGGTCTCCGCCGTGGCATCCACCGCGGAGAGTTTCGCCGACCCGAGGGCGAGCTGGGGAGTGAAGGGGTCAGCGTACGAGACCGAGGCGCCCTTTCGCTCCAGCATCTCGAGGATCTCGAGAGCCGGCGACTCCCGAATGTCATTCACGTCGGGCTTGTAGGTCACGCCCAGGACCAGGACCGAGGAGCCCTTCAGCGCGCGGCCGCGCTCGTTCAGGGCATCGCCGACCAGGGCGACCACGTGCTCGGGCATGGCGCGGTTGATCTGGTCGGCCAGGGCGATGAACTGGGCTTCATAGCCGGTCAGCCGAACCTTCCAGGAGAGGTAGAGAGGGTCGACCGGGATGCAATGGCCACCGATACCCGGCCCCGGATAGAAGGGCATGAAGCCGAACGGTTTGGTGGCCGCCGCGTCGATGACTTCCCACGGGTCCACGCCGATCTTGCGGCAGGCGAAGGCCAGCTCGTTGGCCAGCGCGATGTTCACGCTCCGGAAGGTGTTCTCCAACAGCTTGGCGGTCTCGGCCACCCGGGGGCTGGAGACCTCGAACACGCTCGACGTGACCTGCCGATAGAGAGCCGCGGCGAGACGCGTGCAGGACGGGGTGACTCCGCCCACCACCTTCGGAATATTGGCGGTGGTGAACCGCTTGTTGCCCGGATCCACTCGCTCGGGCGAAAAGGCCAGGAAGCAGTCGCGACCGATGACGAGGCCGTGCGCCTCCAGCTTCGGCTGCACGACCTCCTCGGTGGTACCGGGATACGTCGTGCTCTCCAGAATGAGCAGCTGCCCGGGGCGAAGGTGAGGCAGGAGGCTCTCCACCGCGGACAGGATGAAGGAGATATCCGGCTCCTTGCTCTTCCGCAGCGGAGTCGGCACGCAGATGATGAGCGCGTCCGAGGTGGCCGCGTCCGCAAAGCCGACCGACGCGGTGAGACGCTTCGAGGCGACGACCGGCCTCAAGGCCTCGGTGGGAACATCGACCAGGTAGGACTGACCCTGGTTCAGCAGGCTGACCCGTTCGAGGTCGAGGTCCACGCCCCGCACCTCGAAGCCGGCCTTGGCAAGTTCCATCGCGAGGCTCAGGCCGACGTACCCGAGGCCGATGACACTGACACGTGCTGTCCGATTCTCTAGCTTCTCGGTAAGAGCTGTGGTCCACACGGCGCTATGCGCTCCCTGTCTGGTCATGTTGGGGTTAAGAGCTGTAGTAGCCGCTGTATTGCTTGTAATAGGAGTTCAGGTGCTTCACCGGGGTCCGGTTGAGAACCACCCCGACGATCGGAGTGCCCGCGCGCTCCAGAATGCTCTTGGTCCGGAGCAGGTCGCGAGGCCGCGTCTGACCCACCGCGACCACGAGCACGACCCCGTCGGCCGCCGCGGCCATGTAGAGGTTGTCCGGAATGAGCAGGATCGGCGAAGAATCCAGCAGGACGAAGTCGGCCTCGCTGGACATGTCACCGAGGATCTTGGTCAGGCGGTCCGTCCCCAGGCCGGTCCGCGCGGGCGCGGTGAGCGAGCCGCCACGCGAGGCTAGCTGAACGTTATCGGTGATCGGCGTCATCGTCTCGGTCAGCTTGGTGGTGCCGGCGAGCAGATCGGTAAAGCCCTTGCGCGGCGCAGTGTTGGCGATGCGATGGAGGGTCGGCCGGTGGAAGTCGGCGTCCGCGATGATCACGCGCTTGCCGATCTCACCGAAGGCGAGCCCCAGGTTGAACACCACCGTCGACTTGCCCTCGAACGGCAGAGGGCTCGTGATGAGGATGCGGCGGAGGGTGAGGTCCTCGGACATCATCTGCAGCTCGACCCGTAGGCGCCGGAAGGCGTCGACGAACAGGTGATACTCCTCCTGCTGACTCTGCTCGGCCTGCCCCGAGCCGAAGACCGTCTTGTTCGACTGCACCTGGGGAATCGCGCTCAGCACCGCGAGACCGGTGAGGTTCCGGACGTCCGCTTCGCCCATGATCGGGCGGTTGAAGTACTCGGCGGTGGCCGGCGCCCCCAGCCCGATGACGAGGGCGAGAACCAAGGCGAGCCCCATGAACTGCATCCGCCGCTGATTCGGAGCGGTGGTCGGGAAGCCGGGCGGATCGATGACCTTCACCACGTTCATCTCCCCCTGCTCTCGGATGCGCGCAGCTCCGAGCTTGTCCGACAGCAGGGTGGTCAGCTTGCGATTCGTCTCCACCTCGGAGGCGAGACGACGGTATTCGAGCTCATCCTTGGACAGCCCGGACAGGTCGCGCCGGACCGCGGCGATCTGGTCCTTCAGCGCGGTCTCCTGGGCGGTCAGGGATACTACCGAGGTGTCCAGGGCGGCCATCATCTCGGCGAACGCGCTACGGTCGTCGGCGGGAATCCCGCCGGCGCCCGGGCTTGCGACCGTCGAGTCCTTGACCGCCTCGCCGAGCTCGCGCTGGACGTCCGCGATCTGCTGGGCGAGAGACCGGACCCGGGCATGGTCATCACCGTAGCGGCTCTTGGCCTCGACCATCTGCGCCTCGAGGCTCGACAGCTTCGCTCGCAGACGACCGGCATTGGCCGGGTTCACCGGCGGAGCCTGCGGGGCCGCCTTCACCGCGGCCTGTGCCGGGGCCGGCATGGACTCGAGCTTGGTCTTCAGAGAGGCCAGGCGCGTCTGGCTGATGTTGCGGTTGGCCTGGACCTCGGCCAACGTGGTCTCGAGCTGCGACAGCCGCTGAGCGGTCTCGGTGCTCTTCGCCGGAATCTGGACGCCGCCCCGCGACATCGTGAACGTGCGAAGAGCTGCCTCACTGCGCGCCAGGGCATCGGATACCTGGGAGGTCTGCTGCGATAGATACTCGCGGGTGCTCTTCGCATCGTCCACGTTGAACGAACGGGTCCGCGCGAGGAGAACCTCGATATATGTGTTGGCGATGTCCAGGGCGATCTGGGGCTGCGACGCCTCCGCCTGGATCTCGACGATTCCGGAGGAGCCGGGCTGGCTGTTGAACTTCACGCGATCCCGCCGAAGCTCGCTGACCGCCCGCCGCTGAGGGGTGACCGTCGACGGCTCCTTGCCGCGCAGGCGACCGACCCATTCCATGAGATCGCCGACATAGTCGCGGCCGTAGGGCATGTTGATGAGGTCGTCGACCGCGCCCTTGGGAAGCGACTCGACCACCGAGGCGGCGAGCAAACGGCTCTGCAGGATGGCCAGCTGCACCGAGAACGGCCGATAGGGCGAGAACTCCTGGAACACCGGTGCCCGGTCGCTCTTGGTCTCGATCAGGATCGTCGTGGTGGTGCGATAACGGGGCGGCTCCTTGGACAGGACATAGGCGGCGGGAGCCAGGAGCGTCAACGCGGCCAGGGTCGTCAGCGCGATCCATTTCTTGCGCCGCGCGAACAGCGAGAGCGCTACCTGTTTGATGACCGTCCTAGTGTCCATCTGCCCCGTGTCTCCTTCGTGGATGAGTTGTGTCCCGGTCGTCTAACGCCCTCGGGCGAAGAGGACGACCTGGACGGTGTTGAGTACGATCAAGAGGTCGAGAAACAGCGAGAGGTTCTTGATGTAATACAAGTCGTACTGAAGCTTCTCGACGGCGTCCTCGACGGAGGAGCCGTAGCGGTATCTGACCTGGGCCCAGCCGGTGATTCCGGGCTTCACGGCGAGCCGTTCGATGTAGTAGGGAATCTGCTTCTGCAGCTCGCTGACGAACTCTGGCCGCTCGGGCCGGGGGCCGATGAAGCTCATATGGCCAAAGAGCACGTTGAAGAGCTGGGGCAGTTCATCCAGACGGGTGCGCCGTAGAAAACCGCCCACCCGGGTGATCCGGCTGTCCTGCTGGGTGGCCCACACCGGGCCGGTCTCTTTCTCGGCATCCTGCCGCATGGAGCGGAACTTGTTCAGAATGAAGACGCATCCGTTCTGGCCAAGACGAGGCTGGCGATACAAGACCGGGCCGGACGACTCCAGCTTGATCGCGATGGCGACAAGGGCCATCAGCGGAAGCGAGAGCAGGATCCCGACCAGGGACGCGCCGACGTCGAAGAGCCGCTTGATGATCTCGGTGCGCGGCGTCTTGACGAAGCCGTCCGAGAAGATGAGCCAGCTCGGCCGCACCGCGGTGACCAGGATCTTGCCGGTGGCCTTCTCGTAGAAGGTCGGCCAGTCCTCGACGCGGATCCCGCGCAGCCGACACTCGAGAAGCGTCTGCGCCGGAAAGCAGCCCCGACGGTCGATCTGGGCAACTACCACGATATCCGGCCGTGTCTCGTCAACCAGGGAGTCCAGATCCTGGATCTTGCCTAGGAGGAGGTGGCCGTCCGGGACCATCTCCGAGGCCCCCGGAGCATCGTCCAGAAAGCCGATGATCTGAAACGGTCGGGCACTTGTGGGCTCGAGCTCCGCGATCAGCCGGCCGACCTGACCAGTGCCAAGAACGAGCACTCGCACTGTCATTTGCTGTCGTGACCAGGCGCCGAGGAAAAGGGCCCGCCAGGCCAGCAATCCCGGTGTCGTCAGCAGGAAGATGCCCAGGAACGCCGATCTCCCGATCCGGAGAGGCGGGACGGCGAAGCCAGCGGACGCCAGGATCAAAGCTCCGAGTGACTGGCACACCAGGGCGCGGGCCACCAGTTCACGGCCCGCCATGGCCTGCCGGGGGTCGTACAGGTCCCCGAGGTAGAAGATGAAGACGAGGACCGCGCTCACTTCCAGGAAGCGAGCCGCAAAGCTGCCATGGCCTGCCCACGGCGCGTACAACTCGGCGGCGTAGAACGCGCCGAGGATGACCGCGAGGTCCCCGAGGAATAGCACGAATGCCAACCCCGAGATGTAGTGTCGAAATATGCGGAACATGGCGCGTACTCGCTGGGGTAGGGAGCAAGCGGAGTGCCAGGCCCAATCCCCTTTAGCTTGAGACAAGATAGTGATTACATTGCGAATTCCTCATTTGTGGTGGAAGTACTTCGCTCTACTGATTGGGCAAAGATCTTCCGTCCGCCCAGAAATCTGCACGGCCCCCAGAGAGGCGACCGAATGATGGGAAAAAGCTGCTTAGAACCGCTACGTTACGAAGGTTTGCCGAATGCAGGCTTTGCGTGGAGGCGACTACGAAGAGGGGTGCTTCTTAGAACGCAGCGAACAGGTTCAGCATGAATCGATTCTCGGCGTAGTTCCCGGTGCCCGCAACATCTTGATTGAAGGCGTTGCGGCCCGTCTGCTTCGTATACGCATAGCGCAGGCTCGCGGTGAGCCAGCGCAGCGCCTGCCAGTTGATCCCCGCGCCGTAGGTGAGGGACTTCTCGGTCCCATTGTTGTTGACGTTGCCGGTCCCGGTGGGCTCGTTCTCGCTGTAGGCGACGTTGGCGACGGCGTTGAGGAAGGGTGTGATCTGGTACAGGAACTGGCCATAGTAGGTCCGAGTCTCGACCGTGCCGAAATTCTCGCCCTGCTGTCCGGTCTGCCGGAAGTCCTGGAACACGCCCACGGAGATCACGGCGCGCGTGAATCGGTAGCTCGCATTGACATTCGCGGAGATGAGACCTTCGTTGTCCTGGGTATCGCTATTGAGGATGCTGTAGCCCACCGACGCCGCGAGCGACAGACCACTCGGCAGCCCATAGGCGCCGAAGAGGGAGATGTTCCAGATGTTCGTGCTGTCCTCGGTCTGCCAGGAGTACGAGCTGGAGATGCCACCGGTGGTGTAGAGGCCGAACTGGCGGGACCCGGAGGCGAAGACGGTATTGGAGATGTTGTCGTTGATGTTGTTGTTGTTGGTATTGTTGCTCTCGTTCAGCTCGTTGATGGCCGAGAACTCGTAGCCCGCGCGCACTAGATAGTCAGTGGCGATACGCGTGCTCGCATTCACGCCCACGATGTTGGTGATCGAATCGCCTCGGTTGTTCTGGGTCCCAGGGGTGCCGAAGTTGTCGTGCTCCTCGTTGATGAAGAGCACGTTCCGGTAGTAGGCCTGGGTGGCGATGCGCCCCACCAACCAATCGACGGTGAGCCCCAGTGTGTTCGAATCGGAGATCTGTCGGCCCTGCCGGATACCCAGGCGATCGAGTGTGTTGGCCTCGTCGCTGCGGACGAAGGTGTCGGTCAGCGTGAGAGCCAGCCGCGGGCTCAATGCATAGCGGACCGCGAGATTCAGGCTCGGGAAGACCTTGACTTCGTTCCCGGTGTTCGGAGCCGTGTCATGAACGAGATCGATGGTGGTCGACAGCGCTCCGAACGTCCGAGCTCCATTGAGGAAAAGGGTGAAACCGGGGCCCAGGATCGTGCGGAAGTTGTCTTCGGCGTGGCTCGACGTCTGGAAGAAGTTGTCGGAGTACTCCTCGGCAAGCCGCGCGGTAGGATGAAACTCGAGGGTCGCCCCACGAATCGTGGTCACCGTGGGCGGGAGGAGACCCGGCATCGTCAACCCGGGCGCCCCGACGTAGCCGGGACGGCCGAACCCAGGAAATGGGGCCGGCACGTTCGTCTGCGAGGGGGCCGGCGGCACCGGGGGGGTCCATGGAGGAAGCGTCGTGCTCGGCGGCGTCGCCGGGGTGACGGGAGGACCGAGTGGCTGCTGCTGCTGATACTGCTGGAGCAGTTGGCGCTGCTCGGTCGGGGTCAGCAGCCCTGGCTCGGGAGTCGGGGAGGCCGGCTGCTGGGGAGCCTGCTCCTGCGGCTGCTGTCCTTGTGGTGGCTGACCAGGCGGTTGCTGGGTCGGGTCAGAGGGGGTCGAGGGCGAGGGTGTTTGCGCCCACACCGGTCCGGGTCCGAGGAGGCCACCGACGCCCCCCAGAGTCAGGGCTAGAATCAACCCAAATCGACGAACGGTGAAAGACCCTCGCCCGGTCACAGGCGGTCGCCTGGTCCCCGTCCTGCCCACATGTCTAGAAGAGTCTCTGTGGGACAAAGATGATGTCGTTCGGTTGCAGCCGGACATCGGGATTCTCATCCGGCGACCGCATCATCTTATCAACATCGACCCGAATGCGTTCCTTCTTTTCTGCGTTTCCACGGAGCACGTCCACGCGGCCGCCGGCAGCCAGGGGAGTCATGCCACCTACCTGGGTCAGGGCTTTCAAAATGGTCAAATCTCCCGTGTACTTGACCGCGCCAGGAGCCTTGACCTCTCCGTTGACGTAGACGGCATCGGCGAGCGGAACCACGACCGAATCCCCGGGCTCGAGCTTGGGATTCTGGCTCATGTCACCCCGCTGGACGAGGCGGTTGAAGTCGACCGGGATGCGCTTGTCGCCGCGCAGGACGAAACCCTTCTCCGCGTCGGCGTTCGGCGCCACGCCGCCCACGATGGAGATCGCCTGCAGCAGCGTGAGCTCCCGAGTCAATTGCATGACTCCGGGCTTGCCGAAGCCTCCGATGAAATACACCGGCCGGCTCCGAATCTCCTTCACGATGACGGTGACGACCGCGCCCTTGACGGTCTTCTCGTAGACGTTGGTGAGATGGTCCTGCAGTTGCTGAACACTCTTGCCCGCCACGCCGATCTCGCCGACGAGCGGCAGAGAGGTGCGACCGTCGGGTCTCACGAAGACGGTCTGGTTGAGATCCTTGTTGCCCCAGACCTGGATCTCGAGAATGTCCTCTGGGCCGATGATGTAGTCCTTGTCCGGCTGCTGGGGCGGGGGGGCTTGTGCGAGAGCGGGAGATGCGACCACTACTGCGATCAGCAACGACAGCAGCCAGGCGGCTCGTCTCATGGGATTCAGACTCCTAGCGGGTGACCCTCCGACACCCGGTCGAACTGGCCGAGAGGTTCGGGACCACCCTGTCGATATGCTTTCAGTTTGTACTGCAGGCAGCGGAGGCTGATCCCGAGCAGGCGCGCCGCCTGCGTCCGATTGCCGCTCACACTGTCCAGCGTCTGGAGAATGTACTGCTGCTCCAGCTCGCGCAGCGTCAGGCCCCCCGGCAGACCAGGCCGGGCCGGCTCGGTACTCCGCTTGCCCCCTGGCTCTCCCAGGGGCAGCACATCGACATCGATCGTATCATGCTCACTTAATACAACGGCTTGCTCGATGCAGTTCTCCAGCTGCCGCACGTTGCCCGGCCACTCCGCCCCCACCAGCAGCTCCAGCGCCCCCGCCGTCAGCCGTGGCACCCGCTTG
>Ga0209971_1000001_pt1 | contig 149669 bp, 125 predicted proteins | sample InoplaM3SAM_FD_187588 | JGI IMG/M metagenome (GOLD analysis project Ga0209971, IMG submission 187588) | Arabidopsis thaliana rhizosphere microbial communities from the Joint Genome Institute, USA, that affect carbon cycling - Inoculated... | ecosystem: Host-associated > Plants > Roots >... | reverse complement strand
CACCGAGTGCCCCATCCCAGGGGGCGTGTCCTGGCACGGCGACGTCGGGTCAAAGAGCCGCGGATCGCTGGCGAATACGCCATCCTGGCGTCCAGGTCTCCTAGCGCTACAGGGCTCCCGGTCTCGGCTGCGCCAGTGGCTGGTTCGAGGCGAGGCCGTGGGCATCAGCGCAGTGAGCTGGACCGAGTTCCTGTGTGGGCCGGTCCAGGGCCATGCGATCGAGCTCGCCGCTCGGGTCGTGGAGGAGCCGGTGGCTCTCCTCGCCGTGGACGCCGCCGCCGCCGCCAAGCTGTTCAACCTCGGCGGCCGCCGAGAACAGGGGACATCTGACTTCGGTGTTTTCGGGACAACGCACTTCGGTCTTGACACTGGCCACCATCATCGGGGTCGGCTCGGCCTACTTCAGCGGCCGCGTGGACCTCTGGGCGCAGCGCGGCGTGGACGCCTGGATGGCCTTCCCGGGCCTCCTCCTGATGACGATCCTCTCGCTCCTGGGCCCGAGCGTGCCCAACATCACCCCCGTGCTGGGGCCCGCGGCCTTCTTCATCTCCGCAAGATCTGTGCGAGTCGTCGCTTCATCCGGGCGGCCCATCCGACGGCGCGGTAGACCGGGCCGAGCCGATCCAGCTTCTCGTTGATCTCGCCGATGAACGCCCGGTTCACCGGCCGGGCTTCCGTCCGTCTCGGCTCGCTCGCGAAGAAGGCATTGTCCGGGTTGATGCGTTCCGCCAGCCCGTGCCGGACGAGGAACGCTTCATATCGGTCGTATCTCGCGGCGAAGCCACGGTTGAATGCGCGGTAGTCCGTCCGGGCATAGAGCTCGTACAGCCGCTCTCTGTCGTAGACGCCCTTCGCGACGAACGGGATCTCATGGAACTCCGCCAGCTCCCGCGTTCGCGAATCACAGGCGCAGACGACCGCGGGGATACCGGCCAGGATCGCCATGATGTTTCCATGGATCCGCGACCCGAAGGAGAAGCTGAACCGGTTCTCCATCAGGAAGCTCCGCCATTCCGGCGCATCGTGGAAGAGCCGGACGCGGTCTGCGCCCATCATCCGGAACATGAACGCTCCATGGCGCTCGATCAGCCTGACCATGTCCCGCAGGCCCAGGTCGTGCTCTTCCCGAAACGCGGGGTCATCGAGAAAGCGCAAGAAATCTCCCTGATCGATGAACGGCACGTCGCGATGCTCCTGCAGCAGCGGCTCGACCAGCTCCAGCCGCCCGTTCACCACCGGCCGGAACGCGGCACGCGGCACTTTCTCCGCGGGGATGCGCAGGTCCCTGCCGCATTGATACAGGGACGGGCAGCCCGTCACCTCCGCGGTGTGGTAGCCCATGCGGTCGAAAAACGCCTTGGTGAAATATCCCCGCAGGGCGAACTCTCCGCCGGTCGCGTAGACGCTGTCCATGAACCGGCAGGCCGGGGTCCGGATGGTCTCCGCCAGCTCGTCCAGCGCGTCGTAGGAGTCTGCCTGCGCACCGCAGGCGACGATGTACATCGGGATCTTCAATCCCTTCCACGCGCGGACGTGATCTTCCATGATCCGCACGAACAGAAAGCCGAAGACGTTGGCGTGCGGCCGTATGACGGCATCGAAATGGTCGTTGATGTACTCCACGCTCATCTCGTCCGTCAGGAACTCGACGTGGTTGCCCGGGGTGAGCAGCGTGGAGACCAGTCCCTGGAACCACACGTTGTTGCCGGTGTTGAGGTGATCCAACTTCCGCGTCTTCCACGGGCTGCCGGTATCCTGCACCCCGTGCAGGTCGAATTCCCCCTCGGGCCCGATCGATCGCGCGATCAATATCCGTCGCATGTCTTTGCCTCGAACGGCCCGACTCTTCGACCCGATGGCGGCCGGACTCGCTGGGGTAGAACTTCGCGATCGCGCGGAGTCGAAGTAGACCGGCCCGGGCTCGGTTCCGCGGCCGGGGTGCTCACCGGTCGCGATTGTCGCTCACGACGTCCTCCACGGACGTGCCGCGTACCGGCTGATCGAGATGCAGCTCCCGGATCGAGATCTGCTTCATGTGTGACATGGTTACACATGAGTCGACGCCCTGGCGGTGGCATCGTAGCCCGCGATTGCGGGCGATCACAAGTATCTCCCTTCCCGGCTCCCGATGATTCGGTGGCAGGTGCCGAGCCCCTCACCGGGTCTCGGCCGCTCGACGTAGATTTGCCATCGTTGTGACAACGGTCGAGTGATCGGGGCGCACGGTGAGCTCGGAGCTCGAGCACTTCACCTTCCTTCGCGAACATACCGCGGATCCGGCAAGGCCGTTCAGCGGCTCGGCGTCCGTCCGGGGCAGGCCGCCGCCCCGTCCAGTGCTACGATCCTCGGCATGACGTGCCCGCGCTGCCAGCAGGACAATCCGGCCCACGCCCGCTTCTGCCTCGGGTGCGGCAGCCGCCTGGCGCTGGCCTGCGCGGCCTGCGGCGCCGAGCTGCCCGGCACCGCCCGCTTCTGTCTGCACTGCGGCCAGGCCGTCGACACGGTGACGGCTGCGAAGGGATCGGCCGCGCCCGAGGCGTACATCCCGCGGCACCTGGCGGAGAAGATCCTCACCTCGAAGAGCGCGCTGGAGGGCGAGCGCAAGCAGGTCACGGTGCTCTTCGCGGACCTCAAGGGCTCGATGGAGCTGCTGGCCGACCGCGATCCGGAAGAAGCGCGGAAGATCATCGACCCGGTCCTCGAGCTGATGATGGAGGCCGTCCACCGCTACGAGGGGACCGTCAACCAGGTGATGGGCGACGGCATCATGGCGCTGTTCGGGGCGCCGCTGGCGCACGAGGACCACGCGACGCGGGCCTGCTACGCCGCGCTGCGGATGCAGAACGCGGTCGCGCGCTACGCCGAGGCCGTCCGCAAGCGACACGGGGCCGACGTGCAGATCCGGGTCGGACTCAACTCCGGCGACGTCGTGGTGCGGTCGATCGGCAGCGACCTGCACATGGACTACACCGCGGTGGGCCAGACGACGCACCTGGCCGCGCGGATGGAGCAGCTTGCCCGGCCCGGCACCACCCTCATCACCGAGGCCACGCTCCGGGGAGCCGAGGGGTTCGTCCAGGTGAAGGCACTCGGGCCCACGCCGATCAGAGGCCTGGCCGAGCCGGTGCCGGTCTACGAGGTCGTGGGCGCCGGCCCCGTCCGCACGCGCCTGCAGGCCTCGCTGGCGCGCGGGCTCACGCGTTTCGTCGGACGCGACACGGAGGTCGAGCAGCTCCGCCGGGCGCTCGAGCAGGCCGGCAGCGGCCGGGGGCAGATCGTGGCGGTGGTGGGCGAGCCCGGGGTCGGCAAGTCGCGCCTGTTCTTCGAGTTCATCCACTCGCACCGGACCGAGGGCTGGCTGGTGCTCGAGTCGAGCTCGGTGTCCTACGGCAAGGCGACGCCGTACCTGCCGATGATCGACCTGCTGAAGGGCTACTTCAAGATCGCGGAGCAGGACGACATGCGTGCAGTGCGAGCCAAGGTGACCGGCAACGTCCTCACCCTGGACGAGGGGTTGAAGGACAACGTGCCGCCGCTCCTCTGGGTGCTCGACGCGCTCCCGAAGGATCACGAGTTCATGGGGCTCGACGCGGCGGTGCGCCGCACGCGGACGCTCGAGGCAGTCAAGCGCGTGCTGCTCCGGGAGAGCCGCACCCAGCCCCTGCTCCTGGTCTTCGAGGATCTCCACTGGATCGACGCCGAGACCCAGGCACTGCTCGACTCGCTCGTCGAGAGCCTGCCGACCACGTCGATTCTGCTCGCGGTGAACTACCGGCCCGAATACCAGCAGCCCTGGGGCAACAAGAGCTACTACCGGCAGCTCCGGATCGACGCCCTGCCGCCCGACAGCGCCCGTGCCCTTCTGGACACGCTGCTGGGCGACCAGCCGGCGCTGCACCCGATCCGGCGCCTGCTCATCGAGCGGACGGAGGGCAACCCGCTCTTTCTCGAGGAGAGCGTGCGCGCCCTCGTCGAGCTGGAGGTGCTCGTCGGGGAGCGTGGCGCGTACCGGCTCGGCAAGGATCCCGGCGCGATCCAGATCCCGGCGACCGTCCAGGCAATCCTGGCCGCGCGCATCGACCGGCTGCCCGCCGACGACAAGCGCCTCCTCCAGGTCGCATCGGTCATCGGCAAGGACCTGCCGTGGAGCCTGCTCCTCGAGACCGCCGAGCAGGCCGAGGACGACCTGCGGAGCGGCCTCGCCCGTCTGCAGGCGGCCGAGTTCATGTACGAGGCAAAGCTCTTCCCCGATCTCGAATACACCTTCAAGCACGCGCTCACCCACGAGGTAGCCTACGGGAGCCTGCTGCACGACCGGCGCCGCGCGCTCCACGGCCAGATCGTCGCCGCGATCGAGCGCCTCTACGCGGATCGGCTGAGCGAGCATGGCGACCGCCTCGCCCACCACGCCTTCCGGGGCGAGATGTGGGAGAAGGCGCTGCACTATCTCCGGGAGATGGGCTCGTCCGAGTCCCAGCCGAGCATCGACGCCTTCATGGGCGGTGCGGAGAGTGCCGGTCACCGGTGGTTCCGTGGAGAGTACGAGCGCGCCCTGATGCTGGCCCTCCGCGAGCGTGGGTTCGCCGCCAGCTTCGCGAACTTCGGGTGGACGATCCTCTCCAACTACCGCCTCGGGCAGATCTACCACTCACTCGGCGACTATCCGAAGGCGACGGAGGCGCTCACCCGCACCGTGACGCTGCTCGAAGGCGACCTCAAGCGCCAGCGGTTCGAGATGGCCGGCCTACCGGCGGTGCTGGCCCGGGTCTGGCTGGCATTCTGCGCCGCCGAATGCGGGAACGCGAGCGAGGCGGCTGCGCTCAGCGAGGAGGCGACGGCCATCGCCGAGGGGGAAGATCACGCCTACAGCCTCGTCATCGCTCACGCGGGAACGGGCATGCTACGCAATCATGAAGGGAATCACGAGAGCGCGATCGGACCGCTGGAGCGAGGGCTCGTGACCGTCCGACTGTTTGACATCCCGTTCCTGTTCCCGCTCATCGCCGCCCCGCTCGGCCGGGCCTACGCGCTGACCGGGCGGATGGAGGAGGGACTCCGGCTGCTGGAGGATGCCGTCGAGCGGGCCGAGAACATGCAGTGGGTGGCCAACCACCCGCGCCGGCTCGTGTGGCTCGGCGAGACCTACGCGCTGGCTGGCGATGCAAGTGCCGGGCGGCGCATCGGAACCCGCGCGCTGGAGCTGGCTCGCCGGCTGGGCGAGCGCGGCCACGAGGCTTACGCCCTGCGGCTGCTGGGCCAGATCGCGGCGAGCGGTCCCGCGCCGGATCTCGAGCAGGCGAGCGCGTACTACGTGGAAGGGCTCGCGCTCGCGCAGACGCTCGGCATGCAGCCGCTGGCGGCGGCGCTCGCTAGCTCCCTTCCTTCACCTCGATGATCTCGTCGGCGATGGCACCGTGCGCCTCCCGGTGAACGGCCTCCGCGGCCGCCTTGCTGGGAGCCTGGACCAGGCAGAAGACCTTGCCGGTGCCCTCGTCGAACCAGTACTTCAAGTAGTTGACGCCGTGCTTGTGCTGGCACTCCAGGTCCTTGCGATGAGCGTCCGCGAGACCCTCCGTGGTCAGCCCGTCGATCTTGTAGTGCACGTCGAGGTAGAGCGGCATGTCATGGCCTCCCTTGTCCTCGATTAGTATCGGACCGTACCGAGAGTTGTCAACGAGCGGGCCGGACCGGCGTTAGCAAGGCGGAGTGGCGAGCCTGGAAAGGGCATCGACGGCATGTCAGAGACGAGCGACCAGCTGCTCCGCGGGTTCCAGGCGCAGGAGAAGCGCTTCCTGGAGCGACGCTTCCCGCTGCGCTTCGCGTCCGAGAACCCGACGCTGCGCGAGCTGTACCGCCAGGCCAAGCGGCTGCGCTGGAATCCCGAGACCGACATCGCGTGGAGCCGCTTCGATCCGGCGGCGTACCCGCCGGCCGTGCGCGAGGCCGCGCGGCTGGTGTGGAGCCGCCGCGCCTGGGGCACGTACCCGGGGCTGGGCGAGAACACCGCGCTGCTGATCCGCTTCTGCCTCGAGTCCGGCGCGGCCGGGATGGACGCCAAGCTGTTCCTGTCCTTCCGTCCCGCCGAGGAGGCCAAGCAGCTCGAGGCGTGCTTCCTCTTCGCGCGACGCCTGGGCGGCTACGAGTCGACGCCCGCCCCGGCGGTCGCGCGGGCGAGCAACCAGCCGTTCGCCCAGATGGCGCTCGATCCGGACGTGTCGGTGGAGTCGGTGGTGGCCGCGCTCGGCGCTCTGGACGACCAGCTCGATCTCGACCTGTGCCTGGGCCACCTCCAGCACACCCGCGACGAGACCGCGCGGCAGATCTTGCGGCTGATCGCCGGCGACAAGCAGCGCCACGTGCTGTTCGCGTGGACGCTGCTGGGCGACCGGCTCCCCGGCCTCGACGCGGCGGCACGCGCCGCCGTGGGCGCGACGGTTCGCGATATGCTCGAGCGCGTGATCCTGGCTGGCTACCGGAACACGTGGCTGCTGCCCGCGGAGGCCCGCGGGCCGCTGCTCGCCGCCGAGGCCCTCACCGCCCAGCACGGCCTCGGCGCCTCCACCGTCGCGCAGGAGCAGGCGGTGGTCCGCGCCACGCTCGCCCAGGTGCGGGAGCGGCTCGCCGGCTGGAACGTCACGCTGCCCCACGTCGATCATCCGGAGCTCGGACGCGCATGACGCGCCGTCCAGGCCCCGCGACCAGGAGGATCCCGTCATGAGCAGCTATCTCACCGAGACCCGCTATCCGCTCGAGCTCGCCTCCGCCATGCCCGACGTCTGGGAGCTGTGGCAGCGGGCCAAGACGCTCGAGTGGGATCCCGAGACGGACATCCCCTGGGAGGAGCTGCACCCGGAGCGCTATCCCGAGGCGCAGATCATGGCCGCGCGGCTGCACTGGAGCCGCCGGACCTGGGGCGAGTACGGCGCCATCTCGGAGAGCCCGGCCCTGCTGCTGCGCTTCTGCCTCGAGAACCGGCTGCCGGACCTGCGCTTCTTCTTCACCATGCGCACGCAGGAGGAGGGTCGGCACGCCGAGGCGTCGTGGCTCATGGCCGAGCGGCTTGGCGGCTACTTCCCCCAGCCGCAGAATCCGCCGACCGTGACCGCGGTGGGCACCCACGGCGTGCGGCGAATGGCCTTCGACCCGGACACGTCGCTGGAAGGCATCTTCGCGAGCCTGGTCTGCGCGGCGGAGGAGATCCTGATCGACGCTTTCAAGGCCACCGTGCACAAGGCCACGAACCCGGCGGTGCGCCGGCTGATGGAGCTGATCCTGCGCGACGAGGTGCGGCACATCGCGTTCGGGTGGCAGTGTCTCGACGCGTGGGCGCCCCACTTCACCCCGGATACCGTCAAGAACATCGAGCGCGCGGTGACCCAGATGATCCAGAACGTCGAGTTCAACGGCTACCGCAACCTCTGGCTGGCCATCGAGGGCGGCACCGCCACGCCGCTCGAGATCGACGCCGACCGCGTGGCCTGCGAGGCCGGCCTCGGCGGCACGACGCCCGAGGACGAGATGCGCATCGTCCCGCAGTTCATCCGGAAGATCCGCGCGCGGATGGCCCCGTGGGGCGTGAGCCTGCCGATGTTCGACCACCCGAAGCTCGGCAAGGTCTAGCGCAGGACGCGTGCGGCCCGCTCCGTTCGACTACGTCGCGCCGCGGACGGTGGACGAGGCCCTCGATCTCCTCGCGCGCCACGGGGACGAGGCCAAGGTCCTGGCCGGCGGCCAGAGCCTGGTGCCGATGATGAACATGCGCCTGGTGCGGCCCGCGGTCGTGGTGGATCTCAACCGCGTCGCCACGCTCGGCGCGCTGCGGGAGGACGCGGGCGGGCTGCGCCTCGGCGCGCTGGTGCGCCAGCACGCGCTCGAGCGCGACGGGCGCGTGGCCCGCGCGGCTCCTCTCCTCGCGGAGGCCGCGCCGCTGATCGGGCACCTCGGCACGCGGGCCCGCGGCACCGTCGGGGGCAGCCTGGTCCACGCCGATCCCGCCGCCGAGCTGCCGGCCTGCATGATCGCGCTGGACGCGGTCTTTCACCTGCAGAGCGCCCGGGGCGCGCGGGCGTGCCGCGCCGGCGACTTCTTCCGGGGGCTCCTGACCACTGCGCTCGAGCCCGATGAGCTGCTGGTGGAGATCGAGCTGCCCGGGCCCTCCGCCTCGCCCGGGCCCGCTGCGCCGCCCGGGTCCGCCGCGCGGCGCACCGGGCACGGCTTCGCCGAGGTGGCGCGGCGGCACGGGGACTTCGCGCTCGTCGGGGCGTGCGCGGTGGTCGCGCTGGATGCCGGCGGCGTCTGCCGGCAGGCGCGGCTCGTGATGTTCGGCGCGGGGGATCGCCCGCATCTGGCGCGCGCGGCGGCGGCGCTGGTCGGCGAGCGACCCGGGGCGGCGCGGCTCGCCGAGGTGGGGCGCGCGGAAGCCGGCGAGATCGAGGCGCGGGACGATCTGCATGCCAGCGCGAGATACCGGCGTCACGTCGCGGCGGGGCTGGCGGCGCGGGCGCTCGGGCAGGCGGTCGCGCGGGCGGAGGCGGCGTGACGACACGCGGGGCCGTCGCGCACGACATCGCGGTGACGGTGAACGGCGTCGCGCGCCGGGCGCGCGTGATCCCGCGGATGCTGCTGGCGGATGTGCTGCGTGAGGAGTGGGGGCTCACGGGGACGCATCTCGGGTGCGAGCACGGGGCGTGCGGGGCGTGCACCGTGCTGGTGGATGGGGAGCCTGCGCGGGCTTGCCTCATGTTCGCGGTGCAGGCGGATGGATCGCGCGTGGAGACTGTCGAGGGGCTCGTTGACGGGGATGGCGGGTTGCACCCGCTGCAGGAGGCGTTCCGGAGCCGCCACGCGCTGCAGTGTGGGTTCTGTACGCCGGGGATCTTGATGACGCTGGTCGCGTATCTGCGGGTTCATCCTGCGCCGTCGGAAGCTGAGATTCGGGAGGCGCTGTCGGGGAATCTGTGTCGGTGTACGGGGTATCAGCACATTGTGCAGGCGGTGTTGGAGGTGGCGGGCGGGCCCCTCACCCCGCCCTCTCCCCGGAGGGGAGAGGGAGAGCGCGCGTGAAGTTCGTCGGGGATCGGTATTTGCGGAAGGAGGACCCGCGGCTGCTGACCGGGCGCGGGCGCTACGTGGGGGATATCGCGCTGCCCCGCATGCTCCACGCGGTGCTCCTGCGGAGCCCGCATGCTCACGCACGCATCGTGCGCGTGGATGCCGACCGCGCCCGGGCGCATCCGGGCGTGGTGGACGTCGTGACCTTCGCCGAGCTCGGGTCCGCGGGGCGCGCGCTGCCGATCGTCCCCCCGCACGCCGACCTGCGGGGGCGGAACTTCGCGGCGCTCGCTGGAGACCGCGTGCGGTTCGTGGGGGAGCCGGTGGCCGCGATCGTGGCGGAGAACCGCTACGCGGCGGAGGACGCGCGCGAGCTGGTGGAGGTCGAGTACGAGCCGCTTGCGTCCGCCCAGACGCTCGAGGCGGGGGCGCCCGCGGTGCACGACGACATCGCCGACAATCTGGCCGGGCGCGTGACCTTGACGCGCGGCGATGTCGAGGCCGCGCTGCGGGCGGCGCCGCGGGTGGCGTCGCTCGAGCTGCACATCGGGCGCGGCGGGGGCCAGCCGATGGAGACGCGCGGGCTCGTGGCGGACTGGAACCCCGCGCTCGAGCTGCTCACGGTGTGGGCGTCATCGCAGGTGCCGCACCAGATCCGCCAGTTCGTCGGCGAGCTGCTCGACCTGGCGCCGCACCAGGTGCGCGTGATCGCGCCCGACGTGGGCGGCGGCTTCGGCGCCAAGCTCATCGTCTATCCCGAGGACGTGCTGATCCCCTTTCTCGCGCGAAGGCTGGCCCGGCCGGTGCGCTGGCTCGAAGACCGCCTCGAGCACATGCTGGCCGCCACGCAGGAGCGCGAGCAGCGGCACGAGGTGACGATCGGCTTCGACGACGCGGGCCGCCTGCTGGCCCTGCGCGACCACTTCGTGCACGACACGGGGGCGTACACGCCGCGCGGCCTCGTGGTGCCGCTGCTCACCGCCTCCATGCTGACCGGGCCGTACCGCATCCCCGCCGTCGAGTCGAGCTTCGAGAGCCGCTACACCCACCGCGTGCCGGTCACGCCCTATCGCGGCGCCGGACAGCCGCAGGCGGTCTTCGTGATCGAGCGCGTGCTGGACCTGGTGGCGCGCGAGACCGGGCGCGACCGCGCGGAGGTGCGGCTGGCCAACCTGGTGCGCGCCGAGGACATGCCGTGGGACACGGGCCTGCCCAACTACCGCGGCAGCGGCCACGTGATCCTGGACAGCGGCGACCCGCCATCGGTGGTGCGCCGCGCGCTCGAGAGCGCCCGCTACGAGGCGCTCGTGGCCGAGGCCGCCGCCGCGCGCGCCCGGGGCCGGCTGGTCGGCGTGGGCGTCGCCGCTTACGTGGAGCTGACCGGCGTCGGCCCGTTCGAGAGCGCGCGCGTGCGGGTCGATCCGACGGGGCGCATCACCACCTTCAGTGGCGTGAGCACGCAGGGCCAGGGGCTCGAGACCACGCTGGCCCAGGTGGCGGCCGACGAGCTCGGCGTCACGCCGGCCGACGTGACCGTCGTCACCGGCGACACCGCGGGGGTCGAGCACGGCGTCGGCTCGTTCGCGAGCCGCGCCGCCGTCGTCGGCGGCAGCGCGGTCGCGCTCGCGGCGCGCGACGTGAGCGCGAAGGCCCGGCTCCTCGCGGCGCGGACGCTGGGATGCGCCGAGGCCGACCTGGAGCAGGCGGGCGCGGCCTTCGCCGACAGCCGGCGGCCCGAGCGCCGCGTGAGCTTCGCCGATCTGTCGCGCCTGGCCGGTGCCGCGACGGCCGCGCTCGGCGTGGAGCCTGGGCTCGAGAGCACGCGCGTCTTCCAGCCCACCGACATCACCTATTCGTTCGGCGCCCAGGTGGCCCTGGTCGAGCTGGATCCGCTCTCCGCGTGCGTGCGGATCCTCGGCTTCTGGATCGGCCACGACTCCGGACGGCTCATCAATCCGCTCGTGGTCGAGGGGCAGCTGCAGGGCGCGGTGGCCCTCGGCATCGGCAGCGCGCTGCTCGAGGAGATCCGCTACGACGAGAGCGGTCAGCTCCTGGCCGGCACCTACATGGACTACCTGCTGCCCACCGCCACCGACGTGCCGACGATGGTCATCGACCACCTCGAGACGCTCTCCACCCTGAACCCGCTCGGCCTCAAGGGCGTCGGCGAATCGGGGGCGCTACCGGTTCCCGCCGTCCTCGCCTCGGCGATCGAGGACGCGGTCGGGCCCCGGGGCGGGCGCGTGACGCGCATGCCGCTCGGCCCCGCGCGCCTCCTGGAGCTGCTGCCGCCGTCGCTCGCAGAGGCGCTCGACCGCGGCTGATGTCATACCTCCGAGAATCCAGAAGCTGCCTTTGACCGGCGTAACCGCCGGCAGCGCGATCAGGATCGCGATCGCTCGGGTGAGCCGTTCCGATGATAGAAGGCAGCGAGCTGACCTCGGTCACGCAAAGCGAGCTTCTGGAAGATGTGCGTGAGATGGGCCTTGACAGTCGGCTCGGTGATGTTGAGATGGTATCCCACCTCGAGATTGCTCAATCCGGTCGCGACGAGCTGGACGATTTCGTGCTCGCGACAGCTAAGGCGACCCTTCAGAGACGCTTCGATCGGCTCGGCGTTGACCGAATGGGTCGCCAACTCCTCGACGCTGAGCGCGATCACGCGGTTGCTCGCCCAAATCTCGCCCTGGTGGACGACCCGGACCGCTTTGAGGAGATTCTCGACGCTCGCGCTCTTGGCCAGGATGCCGCGCGCTCCGGCCTTGAGTGCCCGCACCGCCCATGCTTCGCTGCCGTCGGCGCCGGCCAGGATCACCCGGGGCCGTGGGCCGGCGCGACGCAACTCGCCGCAGACCACCAGAGCCCCGTCGCTCTGCGCATCCACGATGAGGATATCAGGCGAACTGGTGCGGACGAGCTCTCGCACGGAGGACGCCGCTGCCTCCACCAGTACGACGAGGGCGCGCTCTTTGAGCAGGATGCTCCGGAGTCCGGAGCGAAACAGCGCGCTGTCGCTGAAGAGTCCGACACGTATCGTGGAGGACCCGCACGGACTCGCGCACGCCGGAGGCGGCGACGTAGTCGGTTGCCTGCCCGATCGTTGCGGTTGCCGATGGATCAAACCGCGATCCCCTGCAGAAGAATTCAGGTCCATTCGACTACGGTCCCTGGCCTTGTCAAGCGGAAGCCTCATCCGGCGGCCACGGCTGACACCGTTCCCTTCGTCGATTTGCGCCAGTCGAATCGGGAATGGAAAACACGGCGGTTAAATGGGCAAACAATTTCCTATTGGTTCGTCCCGCCGTCGTCACTTGAAGATTGTTCCGCGTAGGGACGAGATACCCGTTCAACCGCCACACCTGGCCGGTGTTCTCCGCCAGTGCGCGGTGAGGTTGGCAGAACGTTCATATCCCCTTCGCAACGCCGAGTGCGCCCTTGAAGAAATCGAGGAATCCGTACAAGAAGGCCTTGCCGAGGTGCTTGCCGACCACGATTACGTCGTTGCGTTGCAGCTCCGGCGACTGCTGGCCGCCTTCGAACGCTTGGAGATCGTACTTGGACACGCCCATCTGACCGGAGGCCGTCTTGCGATATAGCCGCACGTCACTCCAGTCGGCGACGTCCTTGAGGCCGCCCGCGGCAAGGATGGCCTGCTGAACCGTCGTCTTCCCTCGCAACAGGAAAGAGCCCGGGTGCTCGACGGAGCCTCCCACGTAGAAGGAGCCCGCGCGAGGCACATGAACGACGTCGCCGGATCGGAGCGGGATGTTCAAGTCCTCACGGCCGTCGGCGAGCGCCGATAGGTCGATCGGAGTTGTGACCTCTTCCGCCGCCTCCCCTGCCGGGGGCGCCCTGTCGGCCGAGGCGGTGACGGTGCCGGCCGTCTTGGCCACGGTGCCGGCCGGTAGCCGGCGAATGACATAGATGATGGGGTCGGCGTCCTCGGTGACGCCCTCGGCCAGGGCGAGTGCATCGGCCAGGCGGAGCTGCCGGTTGAGGGTGAAGACCCCTCCCCGTCGCACGGCCCCGATGACAGACACGCGCTGGCTATTGTGCTCGTGGATGAACACGGAGACTTGCGGGTCGTGCATGAACCGGCGCTCGAGTCGATCACGAATGTCGTCCTCGAGCTGGGCCGTCGTGCGTCCCGCGGCCTCGATTTGGCCGAGGAGGGGAAGGGAAACCCAACCGCGCAATGGAACTCGCAGACGGATCTTGGAAAGCTCCTCGACCTCGAAGACGGAGACCTCGATCAGGTCACCGGCGCCGATCGGCAAGTCGCCGTCTGTTTCCGAGTGCGCCACGTCCGCGGGCGAGCGTCCGGCGGAAGTCGCCAGGGAACGCCCACCCGCCGGACCCGGCCCCCGGTCACCGCCGTCCGGGCCCAAGATGGCGGATGGCAGCTGGGGCAGTACCGGTGGCTGCCCGGCAGCGCCGGCATGAGGCGAGGCCGCGCAACCAGTCAACACCAACGCGATTCCAGCGGTCACCAGGAAACGTAGCCTGCTCACAGGTCCTCGCGAGGCGAAGGGTCGATCTCGGGCCGTGCCCTGAGTGAATCGGATCTTCATGGCCGGTCGTTCATACGTCAATTAGACGAACGTCTACTTGATGGGCGGACCACGCTACGACTCGAGTAGTACGACCTGTCAGGTGAATCTGGTCGTACATCTTGAGTCGGGCACATTCACGATGCGATTGCCGCTCGCTAGACCTTCGTCTAATTGACGATCGACTCGCCGCGGCTAGAGGATGTGCGACGAGATCGGAGCGGAGCACTCGAGGCGCATCCATGAGAAGCCGGCGCAGTCGACAGCAGGCGGTCCAAGAGCAGTTCCTGCCTGACTCCGACTCTGAAGGGAGCGTGAGCGCGAGATGATCGACGACAAGGCGCTCGCGCTGGCCGTGTGCGGGGAAGGACACGTGGTCCTCCGACCAGACCCGGCACCATGACCGGCCCCTCCGGCTCTCCGTCGCTGGAGGTTCCAGACGTGCTCGGCGCATCGCGCCCACTACCCGTGCTCGAGCGGTCCGCGCATTACCCCCGCCCGACGTGGGCCGAGGCCCACCTCTGGGACTACTGGAAGGTCATCGCCCAGCACCCGTGGACGGTTGTCACGGTCTGCCTGGGCGCAGTACTCGCGACGAGCATCTGGATCGTTACCGCGCCACCGGTGTTCACGGCCACGGCCGTCTTGCGAATCGAGAGGGAGGAGCCGCGGGTCGTCAAGTTCGACCAAGTCGTTCGCGACGATACGCAGAGCGAATCTCCGCAGACGCAGCTCCAGACCTACCTCAAGATGCTCCAGAGTCGAACGCTCGCAAATCGGGTCATCGGGCTCCTGGACCTCGCCCGAGGCCCCGAGTTCCAGAAGCTTGGCCATCGGCCAGGTGAGTTGACCACTGCCTTCGCTGAACGCCTCCAGGTCGATGTGGTTCGGAACTCGCGCCTCATCAGGGTGTCCTTTCGCAGCCGCCAGCCTCAGCTCGCGGCGCTCGTCACAAATACCTTGATCGATGAATTCATGGCCCGGCACCTGGACGAAAAGGCGCAAACCACTCGCTACGCGACGCGCTTTCTCTCGACGCAGGTGGAGGACGCCCAACGAAGGCTGGAGGCCGCCGAGGCTCGCCTCAGCCAGTTCGTCCAGCAGAACGACATCCAGTTCGTAGCGGCGGATCCTCGGATCGGTGAGCGGCAGCCCCTAGTCGATGAGCAGCTCGTGACGCTCTCGGACGCCCTGCTGAAGGCGAGAGCGGAGCGGATCGCGAGAGAGAGCGTACTCGCCCAGGCCGTCCGTGGCGAAGCGGAGGCGGCCCCCGCGGTCCTCCAGAATCCCTTGATCTCTCACCTCAAAGAAGAAGCGGCCGCGATCGAGCGGAGGTACCGGGAGCTTGGTCAGGCCTTCAAGCCGGAGTATCCCCGGATGCAGCGCCTCGCCGAGAACATCGCCGAGGTTCGACAGCAGCTCCGCGAGGAGATCCGGCGGGTGGTCGAAGCGATCCGGACGGACTATCGCGTGGCGGCTCAGAACGAGACGGAGCTGGAGAAGGTGGTCGCGGAGCAACGGAGCCTCGCACGGAAGGTCGACCGGGAGATGGCAAAGTACAACCTCCTCCGGAGGGAGGCGGACACAAACCGGGAACTCTACGTCGCACTGTTCTCCCGCCTCAAAGAGACGCAGATCGCGGCCACGCTTCCGACGTCGAACATCTCGATCGTGGACCGTGCGGAGGTGCCGTTCGTTCTCTCGAGATCGGGACTCGTGCTGAAGCTGGTGATCGGCCCTTTGACCGGGCTGTTGGGGGGAGTCGCGCTCGCCTTTTTCTTCGAGTACCTCGACACGAGCATCCGAGATCCCCGCCAGGTCGAGGCGATGCTGCACGTGCCGACACTCGGCCTGGTCCCGGCCCGGCCGGTCCGGCCGGTCCGCAGCCTGAGCCGTGGCGTCAAGCGCGACGGCGACGCCGGATCGTTTGCTCTCGTGACCTACGAGGCGACGGGCTCGCCGCTCGCCGAGGCGTTCCGGGGCGTCCGCACCAGCGTCATGTACTCCGTGGTGGACCATCCGCCGAGGACGATGCTGGTGACGTCGCTCCGGCAGCAGGAGGGCAAGACCTCGGTCTCGACGAACTGCGCGATCAGCCTCGCCCAGCTCGGTACTGGTGACGTCCTCTTGATCGATGCCGACATGCGCCATCCCAACATGCACGAGATCTTGGAGGTGCCCCAGTCGCCCGGACTGTCGGGTTTCCTCACCGGCGGTATCGAGCTCTCGGGAGTCATCAAGCCCGCGCATATTCCCGGACTCTACGTGATCCCAGCGGGCGCGGTGCCCGCCAATCCCTCTGAGTTGCTGTCCTCACATCGGTTCGCGCAGGCCTTGACGGCACTACATGAGCGGTTCGTCCACATCGTGATCGATACACCTCCCATTCTCGGGGTCAGCGACACACTGGTCATCGCGCGCCACGTAGAGGGCGTCATACTGGTCCTTCGCCACGGTCGGTCGAGTCGAGATGCCGCTCAGCGTGCGGTGCAGATGCTCGCGTCCGTCCGCGCTCGCATCCTTGGCGTGGTGCTCAACTACGTGGACGCGAGGACCGCCCACGGTGACCGCGGCGACGCCTACTACCACTACGGATCCACCGCGACGGGACCGACATCTCAGGGACCGGAACCCGCACGCGGTGAGAACCAACTCTGAGGGGAGTCCGGGTCCTTGAGACGGCTCCTCTTGAGCAACCGGGGTGTCCGCGTCCTCGTCGCGCATTCGGCACTGATCGTCCTTGCAAACTACCTGGCGTTCTGGCTGCGGTTCGACGGCACCATCCCCGACGGGTACTGGGCACTGTGGCTCGATACGATCCCCTGGCTAGTCGTACTCCGCGGACTGACATTCGTTCCCTTCCACATCTACGAGGGCGTCTGGCGATACGTGGGGATTCGCGACCTCCGAGCGATCCTCGGCGGGGTCTTCTCAAGCACCGTGGTGTTCTACGTCCTGATCCACGGCCTGCTGGGCTTGTCCAACTACCCGCGATCGGTGTTCCTGGTGGACTCCGTGTTTCTCGTGTTTCTCGTGGGAGGCATCCGGGTGGGCTGGCGATTTTATCGGGAGTACCAGCCGGGTGGGAAGGGCACGCGGGTGTTGATCTTCGGCGCGGGCGATGCCGGCCAGGCCATCGCCAGGGAGATCCACGCCGGAGGACAGCATGGCTACCTTCCGGTCGGCTTCGTGGATGACGATCGAGCCAAGGCGGGCCAGCGCATTCACGGCGTTCCGGTGCTCGGAACCCGGAACGACCTCCCGCGGATCATCGCCGAAGCACGTCCGAGTGAGGTGCTGGTCGCGATTCCTCGGGCCACGCCGGGCGTCCTCCGCGCGGTGGTCAAGGCGCTGGAGCCGTACAAGCTGCCCATCAAGGCCCTTCCGCACCTCCGCGACATCCTCGACGGCCGCGTCACGCTGAACGACGTCCGTCGTCTGGAGGTGGCAGATCTTCTGGGGCGTGCGCCGGTCGGGCTCGACCCGCAGAACGTGAGTCATCTGGTCGAGGGGAAGAGGGTTCTGGTGACCGGAGCCGGCGGTTCGATCGGATCCGAGCTGAGCCGGCAGGTCGCCGCCCTGAGGCCGAGTAGCCTCGTTCTGCTCGAGCGCTACGAGAATGCGCTCTGGGCGCTCGAGCGATCCCTGGCCGGCGCGCAGGCGGGTGTCGACGTGTACCCGATCATCGGGGACGTGACCGACGAAGGGCGAATCGACGAAGTGCTGAGGGAGCGGCGTCCACAAGTGATCCTCCACGCGGCCGCCCACAAACACGTGCCCCTGATGGAGCTGAATCCGTGCGAGGCGATCAAGAACAACGTCAAGGGGACTCGAATCGTGGGTGAGGCCGCGGTCCGCCACGGCGTGGATCGCTTCGTCTTGATCTCGACCGACAAGGCGGTGAACCCTTCCAGCGTCATGGGTGCCACCAAGTGCGTGGCAGAGTTGCTGACCATGAGGCTCGCCGAGCGCGCTTCCACCTGCTTCATGGTCGTGCGATTCGGGAACGTCATGGGTAGCAACGGGAGCGTGATCCCGCTGTTCCTAGAGCAGATCAAGAACGGCGGCCCAGTGACGATCACGCACCCGGACATGCGGCGGTACTTCATGCTCATTCCCGAGGCGGTCCAGCTCGTGCTCCAGGCCGCCGCCCTCGGCGATAACGGTGCGGCTTATGTCCTGGACATGGGAGACGAGATCAGAGTCCTGGACATCGCCCGAAATCTGATTCGCCTGTCCGGATTCATCCCGGAACGGGAGATCCCGATCACCTTCATCGGTCCGAGGCCGGGTGAAAAGCTCTCGGAGGAACTCGTGGCTTCGGGCGAAACGGTGGAGCCATCCGGAATACAAGGGATCAGACGGGTGCGGGCCTCCGCGAATCCGACGTGCGCGACGCTAGAGCAAGACGTCGCCGAGCTCGAGCGGCTCGCAGAGCTGGGAGGCGCGGGGAGCGTGATCCAGCAGCTCTGCGCGCTGGTCCCGACGTTTCGGCCGTCAGTCGAACGGGATCTTGACATGGCACCGAGTCAGCCGGCCCTGCCGGCAAGCCCCACGGGAGCCGCGGCCACCCTCATCGGTGAGATACGAGGCTTCGCGTGATCGTCCATGGTCCGTGGTCTGGATGGCCGAAGCGATGCTTCGACTGCGTGGCGGCGGCCGTGGGATTGATCCTACTCGCTCCGGTACTTGCGCTGATCGCGGCGACCATCCGGCTCGCGATGGGGCCGCCCGTTGTCTTCCGGCAGCAACGACCCGGCCTGCACGGACGGCCGTTCACCCTCTACAAGTTCCGGACCATGACGGACACCTCCGACGTCGACGGAAGATTGCTCCCTGAGCGTGAGCGCGTCACGCAGCTTGGCCGCATTCTGCGCCGCACGAGTGTCGACGAGCTGCCGGAGCTTTTCAACGTCATCAAGGGCGATATGAGCCTCGTGGGCCCGCGGCCGCTCCTGATGCGGTACCTGGAGCGCTACACGAGAGAGCAGTTTCGACGCCACGAAGCCCGCCCCGGCATCACCGGTTTGGCCCAGTTGAACGGCAGAGACACGACTCCGTGGGAAAGGCGATTCGCCCTTGATGTCTGGTACGTGGACAACCAGTCGTTCTGGCTCGATCTCCGGATCCTCCTTCGGACCGTGTCGAAGACAATCGTGCAGGCGGACGTCAGTCAACCCGGCGAGGAAGGAATCGCGGAGTTCCAGGGAAGCGGCGGCCGAACAGATCCGGAAGCATCGTCATGAGTCAGAGCGTCGGGGCGCACTCCTGGGTTCACGAGCGACGGGCCCATGCACTTCCACTGGGTCAGGTCGCCTCTTGGGGACTCTTCGGGAGCTTCACCTACGCGGCCTGCCAATGGGCCATGCTGGTGGTGCTCGCCAAGCTCGGGAGCACCGAGATGTTGGGGCAGTTCGCGCTCGGGTTCGCGATTGCCGCCCCGGTGTTTCTGCTGACCAGTCTGTCCCTTCGAGAGGTGCTCTCGACGGACGCGAGAGATGCGCACGCCTTCGGAGACTACCTCGCGCTCCGGGTGATCGGCGTATTCGCGGGGCTTCTGGCCATCGGCGCAGTGACCTGCGTGGTCGGTTACCGCTGGGAGACCAAATTGGTCATCCTGCTGGTCGGCGGAGTAAAGGCGATCGAGGCGGTCAGTGACGTCCTCTACGGGCTGATGCAGAAGCACGAACGAATGGACCTGATCGCGGGATCGATCGTGCTGCGCGGGCTCCTCTCCGTCGTCGCCCTCGGCGCCGGCGTGTACCTTTCGGGGAGCCTCGTCTGGGGGCTCGTCCTGGTATCGGCGGCGTGGGCCGTGGTGCTGATCACCTACGACTTTCCACGCGGGGCGCGGCTGCTCGAAAGCAACGTGCGTCCCCGATGGACCCGGGCCGACCTGGCGCGGCTGGCGTGGCTCTCACTCCCGCTCGGCATCACCGCCATGATGATCTCCCTCAGGGCTACCATCCCTCGCTACTTTGTCGAGCGTTATCGCGGGGAGCAGGAGCTCGGAGTGTTCGTGGCCATGGCGTATCTGATGATCGTCGGGGGAACGGCGGTCAATGCGCTCGGACAATCGGCGAGCGCACGCTTGGCGACCTACTACGCGGAGGGCGACCGGGCCTCCGCGCGACATCTACTGAGCGGCCTCGTCGGCGTCGGGCTCGTGCTCGGTGCAGTGGGCGTCGCAGTCGCCTTCCTGTGGGGCGGCGAAGTGTTGACCGTGTTGTACCGCCCGGAGTACGCCGAGCATGTCGAGGCGTTTGTCCTGATCATGGGCGCGGCGGCGATCAGCTATGTGGCCTCCGCCCTGGGCTTCGCGGTGACCGCGGCGCGCTGTTTCCGCGCGCAGACCGTCCTCTTTGCCGGAGTGACCGCCGTCGCGCTGCTGGCGTGCGCAACGCTCATACCGGGCCGTGGCCTCGTCGGAGCGGGCCAGGCGAGCGTGGTGACCTGGATCGCCAACCTTCTCGGGATCGGCGCCCTCCATCTGTACGCGCTGCGGCACCCGACCAAGAGCGTCACGGGGGACAGACACCTCGACGCGCGAGAGGCCGAACAATGATGCCCATCATTCGCCCGACCCTTCCGGAGTTACGTGAAGTCGAGGAGCTTCTTCGCGCCAGCTGGGACACGGGTCTGGTCACCACCGGGCGCATCGTGCGGGCGTTCGAGGACGAGGTATGCCGGCAGACGGGAGCGACACACGCGATCGCGGTCGCGTCCTGCACCGCCGGCCTGATGCTGGTGGCCCAGGCAATGGAGTTCCCCGCCGGGTCCGAGGTCGTCGTGCCGTCATTCACGTTCGCGGCCACCGCTCAAGCGCTGGCCTGGAACGGCTTGGTGCCCGTCTTCTGCGACTGCCGACCGGGATCACTGACGCTCGATCCGGATGATGTCGAGCGAAACTTGACCCCGCGAACCGCCGCGATCTGCGGCGCATACATCTACGGGCTTCCGCCCGATATCGACGCCCTCATCGAAGTGGGAGAGCGCCACGGTCTCCCCGTGTACTTCGACAGTGCCCAGGGCCTCGGGGCGGAGTACCGCGGTCGGAAAGCCGGAGTCTTCGGGGTATGTGAGGTGTTCTCCCTGAGCCCCACGAAGGTCGTGACCGCGATCGAGGGTGGCGTGATCTGCACCGGCGATTCTCGGTTGGCCGAGCGGCTCCGATCGATGCGCGACTACGGCAAGGATCCGACGGCCGGAGAGGACATGGTGTATTTGGGACTCTCCGCGCGGCTGAGCGAGATGCACGCCGCCGTCGGACTGCTGTCCCTGAAACGCCTCGGCGAGCTGGTGAAGGCCCGGCTGCACTTGCTGGACGGCTACCGGGGGAGGCTCGGGCGGCTTCCCGGTTGCCGCGTCCAGGCCTATCCCGAGGACCGGACCACCAGTGGCAACTACTTCGTGTTGTTCATCAGCGAGCAATCACGAATGAGCCGCGACGAGGTGTACGCGCGTCTGAAATCACGCGGGATACAAACGAAGCGGTACTTCTGTCCGCCGGTACATCACCAGACCTTGTTCCGACGAATACCGTGTCGCGTGAGCGCTCGGATGGAGCGCACCGTCGAGGCGAGCCGAGAGGGGCTGGCACTGCCGCTCTACTCTCACATGAGCCAGGAGCAGTTCGAGAGGGTGTGTCAGGAGATCGAGCTGTTGCTGGCATGACGAGCCTCCTGATCTCCGTGCTACTCTGCACACTGACTGCCTGTGCCTTTCTCGTTGTCTCCCCTCAGATAGCGCACTGGTTCGTCATCCCGGTGCTGGCCTGTGGAATCTTGATCGGCTGCGACGCGGCGGACTGGGGCCGAGGACGCGTGAGCCTCTTCGATCCGGCGGGGATCATCGGCGTGATTGGTGTCCACTTCTTCTTTCTCGCGCCGCTCCTTCACGTGACGTGGGATTCGTGGATGACTTTCGTCGAGCCCCCTCGAGACTGGCGGGACTGGCTGGGTTGGATGGCGCTGGTGAACGTCGCGGGCCTCGTTCTCTACCGCGTGGCGAGAGAGCGAGCCGCCCAGAGCGGATGCGACACCCTACCGGACACCATCTGGCGGCTGGACAAGGCGCGGCTGCTCTTCGCGGCCGGATGCGGTCTGCTGGTCAGCGGAGCTCTCCAATGCTGGGTCTACGCCATCCATGGGGGAATTTCCGGCTACGTGGGCGTGGTCACGCGATCGATCGGGGCTCCATCACCGCAGGGCGCCTTCGTGGGCATGGGGTGGATCTTCACGGTGTCCGAGAGCTTTCCGATCCTGGCGATGATCGTCTTTGCCGTCTGGGCGGGACGCACGAAGGTCGGTCGAACCTGGATGGTCGTGATTCTCGTGCTGCTCGGATACTTCGTCTTGAAAGTATTCTTTGGTGGGTTGCGGGGCAGCCGCAGCCACATCATCTGGGGTATGTTCTGGGCAGTAGGGATCATTCACCTCTGGATTCGCCCTCTCAGCCGGAAGTTCGTCCTGGCTGGCATCGGTCTCCTCGTCGGCTTCATGTACCTCTACGGGTTTTACAAGGGCTTGGGCAGTGATGCCTTGGCCGTCTATCGAGCGGGCGAACTGGACGAGATAAGCCAGGGAATCGACCGTACCTTCGAAGGGGTGTTGTTGGAAGACCTGGCGCGGGCCGACGTGCAAGCCTTCTTGCTCCATCAGGTCTCGAGGCCCGACCGGGACTATGACTATGCGTGGGGGAGAACGTATCTCGGCAGTATCGCCTTGCTGATTCCACGCCAATTCTGGCCGGAGCGCCCGCCGCCCAAAGTCAAGGAAGGGACGGAGGCCCTCTTCGGGGCCGGGTCCTACGACGAGGCGGAGGACTTCGTCTCCTCCAAGCTGTACGGACTGGCCGGCGAAACGATGCTCAACTTCGGACCGGTCGCGGTTCCATTCGCGTACCTGCTCTTCGGCTTGCTCGTCGGTAGATTGCAGCGGTCTCTTTCTCGGTTGCGTGACGACGACGTCAGGGTCTTGCTGCTCCCGTTCATCGTCAATATGTGCTTTTCGGTGTTGCTAGTCGATTCCGACAACCTGCTGGTCAACTTCATCAAAGACGGACTCGTGCCCGTGACCGTGGTGTTGTGCGGATCGCGCCTGCTGAGGGTGGTCGCACGCGGGGGAAGCCCCGAACCCAGGCGTGATGTTGCGGTGACACCTCTTTAGCCGCAGGAGACCATCCTAGTCGTGTGTGGGATATACGGCGAGGTCGCTCGATCCCCCATCGATCAGGCGCGGGCCAGATCGGCGACCGACCGGCTGCGCCATCGCGGTCCGGACTCGAGCGGGGCGTGGGCCGGTGATGGGGTGTTTCTGGGGATGCGTCGCCTGAGCATCATCGATCTCGCGGGAGGGCAGCAGCCGATCTGGAATGAGGACGAGAGCTGCTGCATCGTGTTCAACGGCGAGCTCTACAATTTCATCGACCTGCGGCGGGAGCTGCAGGGACACGGTCACGTGTTCCGCAGTCGCAGCGACACCGAGGTGGTCCTGCATGCCTACGAGGAATGGGGAACCGACTGCCTGCGCCGATTCAACGGAATGTTTGCGATCGCCATTTGGGACGGGCCACGGCGACGACTGTTCCTGGCCCGTGACCGGATCGGCGAGAAGCCTCTCTACTATTATCGCGACGGCCGACGCCTCGTCTTCGCGTCGGAGATCAAGGCGATCCTCGCCCACCCGAAGGTGCCGAGAGACCTGAACCCACGAGGGCTGGCGAATTTTCTCGCGTTCGGCCACGCGGTCGCTCCCGAGACGATCTATCGGGATATCCACAAGCTTCTGCCGGGACACTATCTGGTGGTGCGCGACGGGGACGTCCGCATCGTCGAATATTGGGACGTCGGGCAGGACGGGCAGGCACCGAGTGGAGAGAATTCGAGCGAAGAGGAACACGAGGCTCACATCCGGTCTCTGTTGGACGATTCCGTTCGCCTGCGGATGACCGCGGATGTCTCGGTCGGTGCATTCCTGAGCGGGGGCTTGGATTCGAGCGCCATCGTCGCGCTCATGACACGGCATGCGGCGGGCAGCGTGAAGACCTTCTCACTGGGATTCCCCGGCGGTGGTGCCTACGATGAGCTCGCCGACGCGCGCATGGTGGCCCAACACTTTGGAACGGAGCACCACGCGTTACGCGTCGAGCACGCCGATCTGGTCCATACGCTGCGGACGCTCGTATACCACTATGACGAGCCGTTCGGCGACCCCGCGGGCTTTCCCGTGTACATGCTCAGCCGGTTCGCTCGCGACCACGTCAAGGTCGTTCTCGCGGGTGACGGTGGCGACGAGCTCTTCGGAGGTTACCGCCGCTACGCGGTGGACCGGTTCGCGCCGCTCTACCAGAGATTGCCCGCGACCTTGACGGGGACGGTCATTCCGGCTCTGGTGGAGCGGTTCCCGCGCTTGCGCCGGACCAAGCGCAGTCTGCAAACACTGCCCATCCCCGACCCGGCGCGCCGATACCCGTCCTGGCTCATGCTCTTCTCGCCGGCGATGGAGGCGGAGCTGCTAGAGGGAGGCCGCTACGACGCGGTGGCCGGCTATGATCCAGCCGAGCACTATTCGCAGTACTACCACCGCATGAATGGCCAGACGGCATCCGATCATCTCAACCGGCTCATGTATGTCGACGTCAAGACCTGGCTGGCCGATGCCTACATGGAGAAAGTGGACAAGGCTACCATGGCCTGCGGGCTGGAAGCACGCCTGCCGCTGCTCGACCATCGTTTGGTAGAGCGCGCCTTCCAGATTCCCGGGCGCTATAAGATCCGCGGTCGGTCGATGAAGCGGATTTTCAAGCGAGCGGTCCGCGACCTCGTGCCCGCCCCGGTGCTTCGCAAACCAAAGCACGGTTTCAGCGTGCCGCTTGATCCCTGGTTTCGCGGCGAGCTGAAGAGCTTCAGCTTCGAGGTTCTGCTTGACGAGCGCACGCGTCGGCGCGGCTACTTCAATGCGGCCTTCGTCGAGCGCTTGTGGCGCGAGCACGTCGAAGGGCGCCAGATCTGGGACGCCCATTTGTGGCAGCTCTTGAACTTCGAGCTCTGGCACCGCATCTACCTCGACGGTGAAAGCGTATGAACCCGGTGAGAATCGCCCACGTTGCCACTGTCGACAGCTCGCTTCGATGGCTGTTGCTCAACCAGCTGACCAGTCTCCGCGCCGCGGGCTACGAGGTCGCCGGTATTTCCTCGCCCGGACCCGACGTGTCGGCGATTGAAACTGCCGGAATCCGCCATATCCCCGTGCCGATGGCGCGCGGCATGGCGCCTCTACTCGACCTCCGGACACTTCTGAAGCTACGGCGCGTGATGCGACGAGAGCGTTTCACCATCGTCCATACCCACACGCCCAAGGCCGGTCTACTGGGTCAACTTGCCGCGCGGCTCGCGGGTGTGCCCCTGGTAGTGAACACTCTTCACGGCTTCTACTTCCACGAGCACATGCCACCGCTGGCGCGGCGGTTCTACATCGCCATCGAAAAGATCGCGGCGTCCTGCTCTGATTCGGTCCTGTCCCAGAACCGTGAGGATATCCAGACCGGACTCGACGAGCGCATATTTTCCCCGCGGCGCATTCGTTACCTGGGCAACGGTATCGACCTCGCCGAGTTCGACCCGGCCAGGGTGAGCCCGACCGCGACGGCCGACCTGCGCGAGAGGCTAGGTGTCCCGCGCGGAGCACCGGTCGTCGGGTTCGTGGGCCGGCTGGCCGCGAAGCGCAAGGGATTCACGGATTTCCTCAAGATGGCCCGCCGGGTCCTCGAGGGATATCCGGCCGCGCGCTTCCTGATTATCGGCAACCCCGATCATGGCAAGCCCGACGCCGTTGAGCCCGCCGCGGCCGCCGAATACGGCATTTCGGCCGCGTGTCTTTTTCTCGGGCAGCGGCCCAATGCGGAGCTCCCTGCCCTCTATCGGAGCATGGACGTGCTGGTTCTGCCCTCGCTGTTCGAGGGCATCCCGCGGGTGATCATGGAGGCGGCGGCCATGGGTGTGCCATCCGTCGCCACACATGTCAAGGGCAACCGTGAGGCGGTCGTGCATGGCCGTACCGGGCTGCTGGTGCCATTGGGCGACGTGCGAGCCCTGGCCCAGGCGGTCCTCGACATCGTCGGCAACGCCGCCCGGGCGCGTGCGATGGGCGGCCAGGCTCGCGGGCTGGCCCTGGACCGCTTCGATGAGCGCGCGGTGTTCGCAAAGGTCAAAGCCGAGTATGCCCGCCTCCTGAGCGAGAAGGGGCTGTCCGATGCGGCGGGATCATCGCTCACACAGGAAAGACTTGGCGTATGAACTGGCGCATCCTGCACGTCAGCACCGCGGTCTCTCGCGGTGGTGCCCAGAATCATTTATTCGATCTCGTTCAGCACCAGCGCTCCGTGGGCATGAACGTGGCGGTCGCCTACTTGCGGGGCCCCCACCGAGACATGGGCGTGCGAACGCATGACCTGGCGCTGCGGTTCTATGGCGATTTGAGGCCGTTGGTCCGCCTCCGGCGCTTGACCGCGGAGTTTCAGCCGGATCTTGTGCACGCGCACATGCCACCGGGCGAGCTGTATTCGAGGCTCGCCCTCGTGGGAACCAGCGCACGCCGGCTACCCTTGCTCATCACCAAGCACAATGACGAGCGATTCTACGTCGGGCTCGGCGAGCGACCGATGGGCCGCTGGGTCGGACGGCGGGCGGCGAGGATAATTGCGATTTCCCAGGCGGTGAACCGCTACATGACCGGCCCCGCGCTCGGGCTCGATCCGCTGAAGATGCACACCATCTACTACGGCATCGACGCGCGGCCGTTCGTTGAGGCACCAGACGCGTCGGGTGCCTCGCTGCGCCGCCAATGGGGGATAGCTGATGGAGCCCTCGTTGTCGGCTTCGCCGGCCGGTTGGTGCCACAAAAGTCGATCGATACGTTGCTCCAGGCGTTCTCGCGGTTCCGCCGTCACGCCGGCGTCGATGCCTGGCTGGCAATCGTGGGGGCCGGTCCGCTCGAGGCCGAGCTTCGCCGGCGGGCGCGTGACCTGGGTGTCGGCGAGCGCGTCGTATGGGCCGGGTTCCACGAAGACATGCGGGGCGTGATGCGCGCCTTTGATGTGTTCGCGATCAGCTCGGTGTACGAGGGCTTTGGGCTGGTGCTCATCGAGGCGATGGCCTCGGGACGGCCTGTTGTCGCCACGCGTGCCGGAGCGATCCCCGAAGTGGTCGCCGATGGCGATACCGGCCTGCTCGTTCCCCCGGGCGATCCTCAGGCCTTTGCCGCGGCGCTGGCCAAGATGACCGATGCGGAGCTCCGGAGGAGTTTGGGTCAAGCTGGGCAGCGCCGAGCCCTCGCCGACTTCACCCTCGACAAGATGTTTGCGCGGACTGACGCACTCTACACCGACATTCTCGCTCCGCCGCCCGCGGACAGCTCATCGCAAGCTTCGCGGCCGCGCATCGGTGTACTCACCCACGAGAGTGGGCGGAGCTAGAGACTTGCGCAACCGGCTCAGGATGGGCTCGGCACTGCTTCTGGGTCTCGGCTTGGTCCTGCTCGCCGAAGCCGACGCACCCGGCCAGGCTGTACAACTCCAGCCGGGTGGTCGATTCGGCTTTGCCTGGCCCAATTTCACGGGCCGGCCGGGAGCAATGACACCGCAGCAGTTCGTCCAGTCGTTTGAGGCGGCAATGCACCATCCGAACACCTACCGGATGTGGATCAAGTCGGGCACAGATATTCGGCGCCTGAATCCCGCCGGGTACTATTTCAAGCATCTCAACATGACGACGATCGAAGCCGGAACGCCGGGCGACCATCCGGATTTTGACTACGTCATTCGAAACCGCCCCGAATGGGTCATCCGGGATCGGAACGGGAACCCGGCGTATCTCTTCGGTGGTGGCGTGATGGTGGATTTTGCCAACGATGAATATCTCGATTGGGTTCTTGGTTCGTGGCTCCCGAATCAGTACCTCGACTCCACGGACCGAGATCCGAGTGCGGTCACCTGGCATGTGCACGACAATGGCCATTTTTACGCCCGGTCGATCAATTGCGCCGCGGGCGATGCGGTCTGTGCTCGCTACACCACCGACGAGGGAGTGCAGACCGCGTGGATCCACATGCTCGACAGGTTCAAAGCCGCCTGGCCCAACAAGCGAATAGTCATCAGCAGCGGCCCGCTCACCTACAGGACCGTCGCCCATCAAATGGCGGTGTTTCGGCGAATCTACGCTCATGCCGACGGTTATTACAGTGAGTATCTGACGAACGATCATGCCTACTGGGGCAGCCGGCCCAACGATGAGAAACGAGCAGCGCTGCTCGTGACGATGCAGTTGGCGAGCTGGCTCGCGGCCAACGACAAGGTGTTCTTCCCGAACCTTGGGCTGGGGGACGGCATTGAGCCGACCCAGACTGAAGTCGACTACGCCTGGGCGTTCTTTGGCCTGATGCGAGAAGGCGATCGGCAGTTCTTTTCCAGAGTGATCAAAGACCCCCAAGCAATGTGGCAGCCGAGAAAGTATCCGGAGATGGATCTGGTCATGGGCCAACCCGTTGAGGCCGCGACGGAGATCTCACCCTCGGTATTCCGTCGGAGCTTCGAGCGGGCCATTGCCTACGTCAATATCTCGGACCGCCCCGTCTCCATCGCGCTCCCACCGGGCCCCACGTACAAGAACTCGCGGGGGCAGACAGTCGGCTCTCCGCTGATCCTCGAAAGCTTCAAGGGATTGACCCTCTACGAGAGGGCCGCTTCGACGTCCGCGCCCCTTCCCGAGAGACGAAGACCGCGGAGGCGGGATGCCCACGGGCGACGGAGGGACGGGACCCTTCCCGGGAAGGCCATCGAGCCGATCTACGCAGCGTAGAGGAGAACTCAGGACGCCCTATGCGCGTTCTCGTGACCGCCAGCGCCCACTTCACGATCACCCGCGACGGCGCTCTATGGACCCCGACCGCCTCCCTGGACTACGTCTTCTGGACGCGCTACCTCGAAGTGTTCGACGAGGTTTGCCTGCTGGTGCGCGCCCATCCACAGCCCGTGCCGCCAGAGGGGTGGAAGCGCGTCACCGGCCAACGAATCAAGGCAGTTCCATTACCCGACTCCGTGGGACCTTGGGAATTTGTGACCGACTTCGCGCGGATCACGACGACGATCCGCGCCGCCCTCGCCGATGCAGAGGCGGTTCAGCTGCGCATTCCGTGTCACATAGGCTTTGAGGTCTGGCGTCACTTGCCAAAGAACAGACCTTACGGCGTCGAGGTCGTCGCGGACCCGTATGACATGTTTGCGCCAGGATCGGTCCGCCATCCGTTGCGCCCCCTCTTCCGGTGGTGGTTTCCGCGACGGCTTCGCAAGCAATGCGCACGAGCCTGCGCGGCGGCCTATGTTACCGAGCATGCGCTTCAGCGCCGTTACAAGCCGGCGCCACGAGCGTTTTCCACTTACTTCTCCAGCGTCGACCTGCCCGGATCGGCCTTCATCTCTGGCCCTCGCCGGCCGAGTGTCCACGCCTCCAGGGCGACATTGATCTTCGTGGGCACTCTTGCCCAGCTCTACAAGGCTCCCGACGTGGTCGTGGAGGCCATGGCGGCCTGTGTGAGCCAGGGCCTCGACCTCGGGTTGACCGTCATCGGGGACGGTACATACCGGCCCGAGCTGGAGACGCGGGCCAGAACGCTCGGACTGGCTGATCGTGTCTGTTTCCGGGGTCAGGTCACCGCGGGTGACACCGTGCGCAAGCAGTTAGACCAGGCCGACGTGTTCGTCCTGCCTTCCCGCCAGGAAGGCTTGCCGCGCGCCATGCTCGAGGCGATGGCCCGCGCGCTCCCCTGCATCGGGTCCACCGTGGGCGGCATCCCGGAGCTTCTGTTGCCGGAGGACATGGTCCTACCCGGGAATGTGAACGCCCTCGCCCGGAAGATTCGCGAGGTCGTGACGGACCCCGAGCGTATGGCACGCATGTCAGCCCGCAACCTCGCCAAGGCCGGCGAATACAGCGACAAAGCCCTTGGCCCCCGTCGCACTTCGTTCTATCAGCACCTTCGAGCGGAAACCACCCGCTGGTTGCAGGCCCGAGGTAGGTAGCCATGTGCGGCATTCTGGGGTATGTGACCGCCGAAGTTCCCACCGATGTCTGCCGAGCTGCGCTGGCCAGGCTCAATCACCGCGGCCCCGACGAAGAGGGATTCTGGCAAGACGGGACCGTTTTTCTCGGCATGCGACGGCTGAGCATCATCGACCTGGCGGGTGGTCAGCAGCCTATCTGGAATGAAGACCGAACGATCTGCATCGTGTACAACGGTGAGCTGTACAACTTCCTCGATTTGCGTCCTGAGCTCGAAGCGCGCGGACACCGCTTCCGCACTCGCAGTGATACCGAAGTCGTTCTCCATGCCTATGAGCAATGGGGGCCGGATTGCCTTCACCGCTTCAACGGCATGTTTGCCTTCGCCATCTGGGACGGGCGACGGCGGGTGGTCTTTGTAGCCCGCGACCGAATGGGCGAGAAGCCCTTGTACTACTATCGCGACGGAACCCGCCTCATCTTCGCTTCCGAGATCAAGTCCATCTTGGCCGATCCCACCGTGCCGCGGCAGCTGAATCTACGCGGCTTGGCGAATTTCCTGGCCTACGCACATGCCGTCGCGCCTGAAACCATCTACAAGGATGTGTTCAAGCTTCTGCCGGGCCACTACCTCATCACCGAGCCCGGTTCGGTTCGGTTCCGGACGGTCGAATACTGGGATGTCGGAGCGGAGCCTCAATATTCAGGCGGGGCGGCCCTCACGGAAGAGGACGCCGGCGAGCGCCTACTCTCACTTCTGGACGACGCGGTGCGGCGGCGGCTGATCGCCGACGTGCCCGTGGGAGCTTTCCTGAGCGGTGGCATCGACTCCAGCGGGATCGTCGCCCTGATGAAACGTCACGCGACGGGCACCGTGAAGACGTTCTCCCTCGGCTTCAACATCGGAGGCAAGTACAGCGAACTTGCCGACGCGCGCAGAGTTGCCGAGCAGCTGGGTACGGAGCACCACGAACTCCATGTCGCCCAGCTGGACCTCGTGCAGACCCTGCGCACGCTCGTGTACCACTACGACGAGCCTTTCGGCGACCCCGCAAGTATCCCCGTCTACCTTCTGAGCCGTTTCGCCCGGGAGCAAGTCAAGGTTGTTCTCACCGGCGATGGCGGGGACGAATTGTTCGGAGGTTACGTTCGCTACGCAGTGGACCAGATCGCGCCTTTCTACTCGCGGATGCCCGGCATCCTGACGCGAGCCGTCGTGCCGGCGCTCTCCGATCGCGTTCGTAGGCTCCGGAGCCTCGGTCGAATGGGACAGATCCTGTCCATCCCGGACGCGGCCGACCGCTACGCAGCCTGGCTCGTCCACTTCACTCCTGAGCTCCGGACGGAGTTGCTTCAGCCCGAGGTCTCCGCGGCCGTGGCCGGCTACGACCCGGGTTGGCCGTACCCCGGCTACTATTGGGGCCTCAACGGGACGACCTCCGCAGATCATCTCAATCGCCTGATGTACGTGGATCTCAAGACGTTGCTGGTCGATGCCTACCTGGAGAAGACCGACAAGGCCACGATGGCCTGCAGCCTGGAAGCACGGCTGCCCTTCCTCGACCACCGCCTGGTGGAGCTCGCCTTCCAGATCCCGAGTCGGTTCAAGATTCGCGGCAGATCGACCAAGCTGATCCTGAAGCGGGCCCTCAACCGTCTCCTTCCCTCTTCCGTTCTGCGGAAACCCAAGCAAGGCTTTGCGGTTCCGACCGGCCCGTGGCTCCGTGGAGATCTCAAGTCGTTTGCCTTCGAGGTATTGCTCGATGCCCGTACGCGCCGACGAGGCTATTTCAACATGGCCACGGTGGAGCGCCTTTGGGGCGAGCATGTCAATGGCCGGGGTGTGTGGGGCGGCCACCTCTGGCTGCTCCTGAACTTCGAGCTATGGCACCGAATCTATCTGGATGGGGACGCAGTGTGAACCGGAGGGACACCGGCTTGCATCATGTCCTGGACACCGTGAGCTTGACTCCGGCGCGAGCGCGGCGCCGGATGCGATCCCCGACCGAGACGAGGAGAAGCCCCAGGAGGAAGCTGGCCACGGCCAGGCGGACGGTCGCCGCGGTCCCGGCCAGCCGCACCCCCAGGACGTCCCCGCTCAGCTCGATACTGATTGGGTCGACGGGTGGCCACTTTGCCCCTGCCACAATCAAGGAGATGGCAGCCGCAATCGGCAGGGCGAGGACGCAGAGGCCAACGGCCACGGCGGCCTGGCCCCAGACCTGTCTCAGGGTGCGAGGCCTCGTGAGGCTGAGGCAGAGGCCACGGCCAAGCTTGTCGCGGCCCAGACGCTCAGCGCGAGTGGGATGGTCACCGTGCCGGGTCTTGCCACGTCGATGACGGTGCTGACCACGAGTACCCAGGCGGCCCCGCAGGTCGAGCCAGCAAGCGCGGCCACGAGAAGCGGGATCAACCAGTCGGTCGCTCGCGATTGGCGACGAATGCGGCGATGGTGTCGATGGAGCGGAAGAAGTCGATTTCGAGGTCATCCAGCGAGACGGTGAGCCCGAACTCGTTTTCCAGACGTAGCAGCAGCTCCACGAATTGAAGCGAGTCCAAGATGCCGGTGTTCAGCAGATCGGTGTCGAAGGACGCGATGTCCACGTTGAGATGTTCCACGAACAGTCTGGTAATGCGCTGATGTAGAGTGAGAGCGTCCTGCATCACACCGACTCGTGGTTGGTCTGAAGGTGCAGCCGTGTCATGACTAGTTCCGCTTTGAGTCCCGTGTATTCAGGCATTTCGCAATCTCGCGTGTAGTAAATGGACGGTGTAGGGTATGCCCGCCTCTGTCGCCAGCGTGGCGATTGCCGCTCGCACCGCCCGGTCACATTCCGCTCTCACCGCCTGGGGGATGTCCACCAACTGCCCTTCGATTCGAACCCACCAGCTCCAGTGCCCGTCTAGAGTATCGAAGTAGGTGAGATAGCTCTCGGTCACGCTGAGCTTGTGCGGTTCAAACGCCTTGCCGAAAAGGGTCACGGCCTGATCGAGTGTCAGTTGTTTGCGCAACGAGGCCGCCTTGACCATCATGGCTGGCGTCATATACTTGAAAAACACCGGCGTCGTCGTCCGAATGAACTCCCGCCCGTTCTGCCGCCCGATGAACGTCAGGTCCATCTCCCCGGTGGGCTTCAGCACCCGTGCGAGCTCAGCGACTGATTTATCCAGGTCAGTGGTCCAGTGAAAGGCCAGGATGCTATACAGGTAGTCAACCGAACGGCTCGCCAGTGGCAGGTTTTCAAAGCTTCCCTCGAGGACCTGCACATTGGAGTGCCTGGCGGTCCGCTCCGTCGCTATTTTGCGCATATTCGCAGCCGGCTCCACCCCGATGAACTGTACGTCGGCCGAGTGACGTGATGCGAACTGCGCCAACTCCCTGCCTACCCCGCATCCGACGTCAACAACAACCTTGTGCTTGGCCGCGAGTGTCACCAGACCCAAGGAGTGTCGCCCGACACATCCCCAGCAGGAACCTAGGTTCTCGGGGGCGTCGTATTCGCCGGCGAATCTCGAGTAGGTCTCGATTACGGAGTTCATTGCGCACCGTCTCCCCCCCGAACCTGCTCAGCGGCCCAAAGCGGTCCAAGGTGCTCGAGCAACGCCCGGCCGTCAATGGGCCTGATCGGGCTCAAGTCGGAAGCCCTCCATCAGTCGGCGCCGGTCGATCTTGCCGCTGGTATTCCTGGGCAGTGCGTCCATGGCTGTCCACCGAGATGGCAGCATGTATTGGGGCAGAGCCTTCCCCAGGTCTTTGCGCAAGGAGCTAGGAGTCACCTGGGCGCTCGATGCCGGTACGTAGGCACAGCAAATGACTGCCCCTTCGAAGCCTTCGGTCGGGATCGCGACGACCGCCGATTCCCTCACGCCTTCCACGGTGGCCAGGGCGACTTCGATCTCACCGAGTTCGATCCGATGTCCACGGCTCTTGATCTGGAAATCGGTCCTCCCGCGGAAATACACCAGACCGGCTTCACCGATCCGAGCCCGATCGCCGGTCTTGTAAATGCGATCGGATGGGTCGCCGCGAGCCGGGTCGGGCAGAAAGACGGATCGTGTCTTGTCCGGATCCCTCCAGTAGCCCGGGCTCAATCCGACGCCACGGATATAGAGATCGCCCTCCTCGCCGTTGGCCACCGGCTGCAACGCTTCATTGAGCACGAGCAGCCCTTCCCCGTCGCACGGAGTCCCGATCGGGATCTCGCGGGTCGGCTCGTGCGGGCATTCGGGCACCGTGTAGAAACTGCTCGCAACGGTCGCCTCGGTGGGGCCGTACAGATTCGTGAAGGTGACGTGCGGGAGGCGCTTCATCCAATAGATCAACGCGGGTGTCGGAAAGACCTCCCCGCACCAGAGCAGCCGCTTCAGGGTGGGGAGGTCGTTGAAGTCGAGGACATCGAACTTGCTTACATAGGCGAGCAAGGAGGGGACCGAGAACCATTGGGTGAGCTCAGCACGACGCATGAAGTCCATCAGCTTGCTCGGGAGCAGGTTCAGCTCGGGGGGAACGAGGTGGAGCTGGGCTCCGGACGCAAAGGTGCCGAAGAGATCGAAGACAGACAGGTCGAAGTGGAATGGGGAATGGCCCGATAGCCTGTCCGAGGGACCGATGCCGAAGTGCCTGGTGGCCCATTGGACGAAATGGAATACGTTGGAGTGAGTAATCACGACCCCCTTCGGAATCCCGGTAGAACCTGATGTGAACAAGATGTACGCCGGGTCACCCGCGGTGCTCCGGTAGTGTAGAGGCTCCGTCGAGTATCCGGCGAGATCGGAGACCGAGAATGCCGCGCGAACGGGAGACTTCGGGCGGCCCCCCGTAGGGTCCATCCATCCAATGGACGGTAACGCCCCCGTGGCGTGGTCGAGGATTCCGCACACGTCTTCCAGCAGGGGAGCGGTCGGCCCGGTGGCCAGGAGGCATCGGGGCTCGCAGCTGGCAATCATTCCTGCCAGCCGGGGAGCGGGGCTCGACGGGTCGAGGGGGACGTAGACGCAATCGGCCTTCAGGATTCCCAGGATGGTCTCGACCGCGACAGGCGACTTGGGCAGCAAGAAGCACACCCGATCGCCCTTCTTACATCCGGCGTCCCGGAGGAGTCTCCCCAGCCGAGTGCTGGATTGCTCCAGCTCGCCATACGTCAACCGTTTCTCGTTCATTGCCACGGCGACGGCCTCCCCGCGTTTCTCTGCCTGTTCGCTGACCGATTGGTGCAAGAGCCTGGTCATTGCGTTGCCCGCGGGGCGGAGGCGAGAGAGGTGCGGACCAGCGGCATCGCGGTCATCTCGGTGGAGAGAGGGTGGGGGCATCCTTCATCGGGGTGTCACCTCAGTTTGCAGGGCAAGTCGGAACGCAATATTGGTGTGGCGCAGCTCCGATTCATCGGCCGGGACATCCAGGATGAATGTGCCGTACCCGAGCTTCACGTATCGCGCAAGCTCCTCGCCAACGCACCGATAGCTGCCCACGAGATACGGACAGAAGGTCTTGTAGTGCTGAAAGGGGATCAGCCAGTAGGGATTGGTCCCGGATTGCTCGCCCAACTGCGTCAGCTGCTTGTGCCAGACGGAGTCCGAGACCTTCATCGCCAGCTGATGCGTGAGCTGGCCTTTTCGATCTTCGGGAAAGCGTGCCCGGGCGACACTCCACGCTTCCTCCTCATCCTCACGGGCAATGATCCCGATGCGCATCCCACGCTCGACGTCGGCGCCCGGCGGATCCCCTCCGTATTCCCCGGCCGGCTTCGGATATTCGACCGAAACAGCGCCGAGCGCTTTGACGGCCGCCAACCCGGCCTCCGAAGAGCCGGAGACGAAAACGCCCGGGACGAGATCCCGGGGCAGAGAAGGCGTCAGCTTGAGCCTCTCCACTCTGTAGAATTCGCCCGAGTAGGTCAGTGGAGACGCATCCGCGAGAAGTTGTTGAATGATGCCCGTGTATTCCCTCAATCGCTCGTATCGCTTGTCATGAGGTGTCGTGTCGTTGAGCGCCGCCAGGTCGTTCTTGAAGCCCCCGGCGACCATATTGAGATACACCCGTCGTCCATAGAGGTAGCCGAGGGAGGCGATCATCTTGGCGACCGTGTAGGGATGCATGTAGGTGGGCTGGACAGCCACGAGCGGACACAACGCCTTCGTGTGCTGGATGATGATGTGGGTGATAAGCCAGGGGTCGACGAGCGAATTGTCCGTATACACGAGAATGCCTTTGCACCCGTGCTGCTCGCTCCAGCGCGCGACGTCGGTAACCCGCTCGACGTAGGCTTCCCGGCTTACCGCGCTGGATGGCGGACAAGTCGCGAATACCTCGACGGATCGCTCTGGTGATTGAGACATCGTCATCCCAGTCTCCTTGTGGGCCCGGTGGGACCCGGCCCGACCAAGACATGGGTGGAGTACGGCCCTGGCCGGAGAGCGGAGCCGCCAGACCTGATGTAGATCTCGCGGAGACTGACCGGCGTATACCTCGCGGCAGAAGGCCTCATGCGCGCTATACAGAGAGGGAACGGCTATCGTTCCACCAGGTTGTCTGGCGCGCGCGGGTTTCCCCGGTCACGGCGTGCCGGCATGAACACGCGCGCCGGATTACCCAGCACCGTCGTTCCCGCCGAGACCTCCGTGAAGACTGCCGCCCCCATCGCCACCGTGGCCCAGCTCCCGACCGTTTTGCCGAGAAGAATTGAAGCCCCCGCTCCAACCAATGCTCCTTCTCCAACCCGGGCCCCGCCGGAAATGAGCGCGCCGGCACCAATGACGGCATACGGGCCGATGGACACCGCGTGCCCGATCACCGCGCCGATATTGATCGCGGTATGAGCACCGATCGAGGCATTGCTACTCACGACGGCCCTGGCGCCGATGATCACACCTTCCCCTACCGTCGCCGACGGACGAAGCAACGCCGTTTCATCGATCACGCTGATGACATGCTGGCCGTATCCTTCGGCAACCTCGGTCAGGGCGCGGCGCGCACGGGGATCACCAACCGCGATGCAGAAATCCACCGATCCGGGCCTCACGTCACGGAGGACGGATCGATCTCCGATGACTCTGACTCCGTGGACGAGCCGATTGGCCGGTACCGCATCATCGACGAATCCGATGTCCGCGTAGCACTCCGGCATGGACCCGCGAACCATATCCACGACCTCGCTCCCCAGTCCCCCGGCTCCCACGATGAGCAAGGTCTTCATGGCTACCGTTCTTGTCGGGAAGTATTCATGTTCACACCACAATGAATAGCAGCTGCTTCGTCTCTCTACATACCAAGACGCCGGACGAAATCAATCGAAATCGGGTCGTACGACTCAAGTCGTAATCACGAGACCACAGGGTCGACTGGGCACGAACCTTGGTCTAATTGACGATCGGACAATCGCGCCGGAGCATTTGAACGCCGGACCCCACAACACAGTTAAAGCGCGGCAGGACACAAGGAGACGCATCCAGGTCGTGCGCGACGACACGCTGAGCCCGTGCCTACCCTCGCGCGATATCCCCAGTTCCGCACCGCGGCGAGCGGCGGTCGCGATCGCGACCCGCAGTCGCAACGAGCTGGAGGCGGTTGGGTTGCCGCTCCCGAGAGGACGTAGGCACGGCCGTGCGTTGTGAATGGATTCCGCCGGAATCGAAGGAATGGCTCGACATTGTCGACGCGGTACCGCATGACTTCTATCACCTGCCAGCGTATGCGCGGCTGGCCGCGGGCGCGGAAGGCGGCACGGCGGGCGCCTTTGTGATCCACGGTCGTCGAGGCCGTCTCCTGATTCCTTTGATCCGGCGTGAGATCGGGGCATCGCTGTTCGACGCTACGTCTCCCTACGGCTATCCATCCCCGCTCTGGTCCTCACCGGAGGGTACCGAGCTGGAGCATGAGGCACTCTCTGCATTCATTGAGGGTCTGCGGCGCGCACGGGTGATCTCAGCATTCGTTCGTCTACACCCTCTGCTAACGACCGAGCTCAAGTGGTTCGAAGATCAAGGAGAGGTCGTGTGTGGAGGCGAAACCGTATACGTGGATCTTAGGAAGACCTTGGATGAGCTCTGGCGCGATACGAGACAGAACCATCGTCGGTCGATCCGCCGCGCGCTGACGTCCGGATTCGTCGCACTCGTGGACGAGACGTGGGCGCACCGAGTCGGGTTTCTGACTGCATACCGTGAAACCATGACGCGGGTAGATGCGGCGGACTACTACTTCTTCCCTGATCAGTACTTCACGGATTTGAGGGCAGCGCTCGGCGAGCGCCTGCACCTCTTCGTCGTCGAACACGAAGGCAGAGTTGCGGCGGCCGCGCTGTTCACCCAATGGTCCGGGATCGTTCAGTACCATCTCGGTGGTACCTGCGACGAGTTCCTTTCGGTAGCGCCCATGAAGTTGCTGTTCCATTTCGCCCGCACGTGGTTCAAAGAGCGTGGCTGCACCGTCATGCATCTCGGCGGGGGCGTCGGCTCTAGACATGAGTCGGTGTTTCATTTCAAGGCGGGATTTGCGAGCACACGCGGCCGCTTTCACTCGTGGCGTGTCGTCGCCGAGCCTAGGGCCTACGCAGAACTCGTGGAGCGCTGGTGCCGTGAGACCGGGCGCGAACCGAGCGGCGCCTACTTCCCCGCGTACCGGGAGCCTCGATGACGCATGGGCCGACTCTTGGGGATTCGCCTCCCGCTCGGCCGCGCATAGGCGCGAGTTGCTCGCTGCCCGTTGGCGCCTTCTTGCAAAGGGCATCCAAGAGCCGATACGCGGCCCCCGTCGGCTGAGCGGACTCAGCCGAGCCTCTGGCTGAACAGCTCTCTGCCGCTGAAAGAAGAACTATCGGCGGACGCAGGGGTATAGACGGTGCAGCGCGAATACAAAGGCGCGCAAATAGAAGTGAGTTCCTACCCCTTCGACCAAAAGTGGCGCCCAATAGTCATCGTCTCCAGGCAGACCGAAGGCTGCGTTCAGATCAAGAATCTCAGGACACCTTCCGATTGGCTGTTCGACACCGAGGAAACATCCGACGAGAAAGGCTATCAGCTTGGTGCGGATTGGATCGACCGGCAAGAGCAGTGAATGGCGGATGGCTGCGATGCATCCGAGCGCGCCTGGACACCGTCCAGCATGGCGCCGCCTCGCCAGGAGGCAGAGAACACGCCAGAGACGCTACTGGCCGCCGACGAAGCGGACGCGCTCCTTGCCCTTCAGCGCGTTTGGAGTAATGGCCCACGTCCCGCCACACGCCGTCGTCGCGACCTTCCCGGCCGTCGCGGTTCCGCCGAACGGCAGCGTGAATCCGCTGGTGATACCGCCGAGGATGCAGAAGCTGCCCTTCACCGGCGCATACAGCAGCGTCGAGAAGACGCTCCCGGTCCCATACGCGACGTCCTGCGCGGTGGAGTCCGCATGCGCCTGGGACACGCCCGCCGACAGGACGAGCCCGATCCCTCCCGCGAATGCCAGGATCCGTTTCATTTACACCTCCTGCGGAGCGGATGCCCGCCCGCCGTTCATCTACCCGGCATGCCCGCGTGCGTGCATGCACCTGGCATACGCGTCGCGATAGCGCTGGTCTTGCTTCTGGTTCTCGTTCAGGCCGTACAGCGACCCGACCCCCGCGCCCACGATGCCGCCGATCGCCGCTCCCTTGCCCGCGCCGCGCCCGCCGTCCGCGATGGCCCCGCCGGCGGCTCCGACCGCCGCGCCGCCGATCGCCCCGATGGCGCCGTCCTTGACGATCTCCACCGTCTTGTCGCGCTGGCTGGCCTGCTCGGCCTGCTGATGACAGGCCTCGACGCTGGCCCGCGGTGGGGTCGAGGAGACCGGCTGAGGCGTCCGGGCGACCGCCGGCTGTGGCGCCGGAGCAGTCGCAACCCGTGACGGCGGCGTCGCGACTGCCACCACGTCACGATCTTCTCGAGCTCCGAAACGGTGTGCGACGACGATCTCCGTTACGAGGGCAGTGACAACCACCACCGCCAGCCCGATCGTGGTGAGCTTCCAGGGATTGCCCCAATTCCCGTCGGCCATGTGTGATCCTCCTTTGATCACTCGCTCGTTCGGGATTGCTGCTGGGGCAACGCTCGTGCCATGGAAAAGATGCCGCAGTCGCGCACGAGACATCGACATTTGCCGACCGCCGCGAGCGGGTGAGTGTCAGCCCATCACCACATCAAGCGAATGCGTGTAAGAACTACACGACGCTCGAGCACCCATCCCGACGTCGGCCGCGAAGAAGGCTATCGCCACAGGCGGGCTGGCGAGCTCAGGGCAGAACCGGCCCCATCACCCGCGACGCCATCTCAGCCGGGGCGGCATCGGCCCACGTGAGCTCGTACGTACAGACATGCTCCTGTGTCCGTACGGAGACTCCCTCCAATATGCTCAAGAAGCTGACGAAGACCGGGAACAGCCTCGCACTCGTGCTAGACAAACGTCTTCTGGACCGGGTCCGCATCGACGCGGACACGCCGCTTGAAGTGTCCACCGATGGCGATTGATCGTGATATCCCCGGTGCGCGACCGCCGGAGGACGGCTCGTCGGAAGCGCATCGTTGCCGAGGCGCACCGTCAGTACGGAGGCGTCTTCAGGCAGCTCGCGGATTCGTGAAGGTTGTCTTCCTGACGCTCGATGAAGCGATCGCACTGCACGCAGACCAGATCGAGCGGTACGGAGGACGGCCGGGGATCCGAGACCTCAGCCGGCTACAGTCCGCCCTGGGAGTCCCATCGGCCACGTTTGAAGGCCCTGCCGTGTTTGTGCAGCGACACCTTCGGATCAGACGGGAAGGGTAGCGCCGGGACGCCAGCATACCTCACTGACTTCCGTGTCAGCGCTCCGCCGCCGCGCCGTCACGCCGCGTGCTTCCGCACGAATTCTCCGATGCGGTCGATCGCCTGCTGACCTTCATCGAGCATGGACGCAAACAGGTGCCACACGTGGATCATGTCCTCGGACGGCTCGTAGCTCACCGCCACCCCGGCCTTCCGGGCACGCTCGGCCAGACGGGAGGCGTCGTCGAGCAGCGTCTCGGCCGTGCCGACTTGAATGAGAAGCGGCGGCAGCCCGGTGAGATCGGCGTAGAGCGGCGCGGCCAGCGGCGTGCGGGGGTCCTTGCCCCCCAGATAGGCCGCCGCCATCTGCTCGATCCCGGCCTTCTGCACGATGGGATCGACGTCCGCTTTTGTCGTCATCGACCCGCCGATCCCTTCGAGGTCCACCCACGGCGACAGGCACGCGCCCGCCGCCGGAAGGGGTAGCCTCGCATCGCGGATGGCGACCAGCGTCGCCACGGTCAGCCCGCCGCCCGCCGAGTCGCCGGCCACGGCGATTCGCGCCGGCTTCAAGCCCTGGGTGAGCATCCACCGGTAGGCGGCGACCGAGTCCTCGACCGCGGCGGGATGCGGGTGCTCTGGAGCGAGGCGATAGCGCGGCGAGGGAGCGATGCGTATTGATCGAGCCGATCACGTATCCGCCTCCGTGGAGATAGAGCACCGCCCGGCCCACGTCCGCATCCGGCGCGCTCAGCCATTCTGCCTTGACACCGCCCGCGTCGACGGCTTCGCGCTTGATGTCGGCATCGACCGGGAACATGCTCGCGATCTGTTCGAATCCCGCGCGCGCCTCTTGCACGGTCGCATCGGGCTTGACCACCGGCTGAGACCTGAGCATTTGAACGAGCGTCTGAAGCTGCTGTCGAGACATGGCCGTTGCCTCCTGTTGAGAGGATGACCCGAGGGTCACCGGGAGGGGCTGATCTCGTCGATGAGCCCGTAGTCGAGTGCTTCCGTGGCGTCGAGATAGCGGCCGCGCCGCATGTCCTCGGCGACCTCCTCGGCGGGCCGGCCCGTGCGCTGGGCGAGGCGAGCGTGGAGCCTCCAGAGCAGCTCCTGTTGCTGGCGACTGTGCTCGGCGATCTGGTCGGGCGTCCCCGAGAAGTGTGCCGTCGGCTGGAAGAGCCGAAACCGGGTGTGCGCGGCGGCCGACCGGTGGTCGGCGGCCGCCGCGACACCTACGGCGGGACCACCGACCTGTCCGCGGCAATGTATGCGCAGCGTCGCGTGGAGACGATCGAGCGTGTCGATGAGGACGAAGGCGGCCTCGAGCGTGCCGCCCGGGCTGTCCAGGTGGAGGTCGATGGGCTCAGCGCCGAGGGCGTCCAGGGTCATGACCGCCGCTACTGCTTCGGCCGCGAGATGATCATCGAGGCGGCCGGTGACCAGCACGATCCGGCGCTCGAACAGCTTCTCCTGAAGCCACGCGGAGAGACGGCGCCGACTGGAAGGTTCGTCGGGGATGCTGTCCCGCACGCGCATGCCCTCACCGTATATCACGGACCGCGCTAGTTTAGCCGCGTGCATCACGGTTCGAGGCGGCCCTCGCGCTGCGTGCCCGCGACGGCGAAGAGCCGCCAGGCGTCCGGCACGCCCTTGAGGGCGTGGAGCCCTCGGTCCGTGAACTCGACGCCCGAGCCGGCCACCAGGTCCTTCACGGTGCTGGACACCAGGATCTCTCCCGCCGCGGCCAGAGCGGCGACGCGGGCGGCGATGTTGACCGCGATGCCGCCCACGCGATGTCCGCCCTCGCGCAGCTCGATCTCGCCGGCGTGCAGCCCGGCGCGGACCTCGATGCCGAGCGCGCGGATCGATTCCTGGATCGCCCCGGCGGCACGGATCGCGCGCCCGGGCCGATCGAACGTGGCGAGAATGCCGTCGCCGGTGGATTCGATGAAGCGCCCCTGGTGCCGGGCCACCTGCTCTCGCGTGATCTCGTCGTGGGTCTCGAGCACGGCCTTCCAGCGGCGGTCGCCCATGGAGGAGGCCCGGTCGGTCGAATTCACGATGTCCGTGAAGAGCACGGTGGCGAGGACGCGATCGGGCGTCGACCCGCCCGGGATGCGGCTCAGGAACTCCTCGGTCCGGTCCAGGATCTCGCCCGCATGCTCGGTCACGAGGACTCCGTCCGCGCCCGGCAGCTCCACGAGCCTCGCGTCGGGAATCCGCTCGACGAGATAGCGGGCGTGATCCATCGTCACGAGCCGGTATCCGCTCCGGTTGAGAACGAGCGTCGGGCACTGGATGAGCGGCAACACGTGTCGGACGTCGGCCGCGAGCAGGTTGCGGGTCTGGGCCGCCGCCTCACGCGGTCGCGCGGCGGCCCGCAAGTACCGCGCATAGCGTTGCCGGAACCCTTCATCGCCGCTGCGGCTCGGTGCGGCGATCGAGACGAATGCTTCCGTGCCCCACAGCTCCGCGACCATCCGGAGAAGCTGCTCGCCCACCTCGGGAGCGAAGCCGTGGGGGTAGTCGTCGGTACGCACGTACCGCGCCGCGGTCTGCGCGAGCACGAGCGCCGCGGTCCGCTCGGGATAGGTGGCGGCGAACAGCATGGCCATCGGCCCGCCGTCGAGCCACGCCATGATGGCCGCGCGCTCCGAGCCGACCGCGTCCAGGACCACCCGCATGTCGTCGGCCCACTCTTCCCACGTGGGCAGATGGTCGGACGGCACCGGGTCCGAGACGCCGGTCCCGCGCCGGTCGAACAGGATCAGGCGGCTGAACGAGGCCAGGCGGTGCAGGAAGTACTCGTTCAGCGGCTCTTCCCACCGCAGGTCGAGGTGGGAGGACATGCCGGTGAGGAAGACCAGGTCGACGGGCCCCTGCCCCAGGACCTGGTACCCGATCCGATCGTTCCCGAGCGTGGCGAAGTTCGTCGTCGGTCGCACTGACGCCTCTCGCGGCCTCGGCGTCCATAGTACCGACGAGGGACCGGCCGCGCGCGCGAGTCGTTTTACGGCCGCCCCCGACCCTCTCCCTCCCAGCAGGGAGAGGGAGATTGCGGGTCCCTCGCCCCTCAGGTGTGGGGGCAGGGTGAGGGTGCGGCCACGAGGCGCAGGAGGGTGAGCTCCGGCCGCGTGCCCAGGCGCACGGGAGGACCCCACGTCCCGGTGCCGGCGCTGACGTAGACCCACAAGCGGCCGCGGCGGGAGAGGCCGGCCGCATGCGGGCCGTGAACCCAGTGAATCACGAACGTCCACGGGAAGAACTGGCCGGCGTGCGTGTGTCCCGAGAGCTGCAGGTCGAACCCGGCCTGCTCGGCCAGCGGCGCGATCTTCGGATTGTGCGCCAGGAGCAGACGGAAGGCGGCGCTCACGTTGCCGTCGATCGCGAGGTCCGGACGCGGCCGCGCCTGCGGATCGTACAGTCGCGCGGCGAAATCGACGACGCCGCCCACCAGGAGGCGTGCCGCGCCCCGGGCGACGGTGACGTGGCCGTTGCGCAGCACGCGAAAGCCCATCCCCTCGAAGTGGGCCGTCCACGGCGCCGCCCCCGAGTAGTAGTCGTGGTTGCCGAGCACGAAGAACGCCCGCTGTCCGGACGCCAGCGCCGCGAGCGGCTCGACGCGGGACGCCAGCCGCGGCACCGGCCCGTCCACCATGTCACCGGTCAGCGCGATGAGATCCGGCGCGAGCTTCCTCGTCATGTCCACGACCCGCTGGACGTAGGCCCGCCGCATCGTCGGCCCGGTGTGCAGATCGCTGATCTGCACGATCCGGAACCCGTCGAGATCCGGCGCCAGCCCCTCCACGGGAATATCGACGTGACGGATGTGGGGGCCCCAGAGCGCGGCCAGCGCGCCGACCGCGACCGCGGCCAGCGCGGCCACGGCTACCCACGGAGCGCCCGACTCGTCGAGGCGCGTATACACCCCGGCCAGCGGCGGCAGCGCGGCCGTCGCCAGGAGGAGCACGTCGCGCCCCACCGTGAACACGAGAAGAAAGCTGAGCCATCCCATGCAGAGGTAGCTCAGGGCCTGCACCCACTCGTGGCCCCGGCCCGGGCGGTCCCGATCGCCGGTCCAGTAGACGGCCGGCAGGAGCCATACCATGACGAACGGCGCGGCCAGCGCCGCCCGGGCCGGGGCCGTCGATGTCAACCGCGTGGCGATGTACGCGTAGCCGAGCGCGAGAGTCACGCTCACCGCCAGCACGAACGGATGGAGCAGCCGCCTCACCAGCCGATGCTAACAGACGCCACGCACGCTCCGGCCGACGACGGACGTCGACGCGCTGTAATAACTACTCGGTAGGTCTTGCTCCGCTTGCCTCCTGCGCGCCCGCGCGGACCCGCTCCCGAGCGCTCTCGATCCGAGACGACAGCTCCTTCTTCGCCTGGTCGAGGAACGTCTCGGACGTCTGTTGTATCGTCCCGAGCAGCCCATCCACCTTTTCGCGGGCCGGTCCCGCGTTCCCGTTCACGTACTCCCGGATGGAATCGCGGTACTTCCACGCCACCAGCCCCGTGATGCCCAGTACCAGCAATCGTCCCATCATGTGCGTGCGTCCTCCTTGAAGTTTGGAATCCCTCCCGTTCAGCATCTCCTGTGCCAGCCGCTCAATCCTCCTGCATCAGATGCTCGCGCTGCGTCGTCCCCGCGTAGTCCTGCCGGTACCGGCCGCGCCGCTGCAGCTCGGGCACCACGAGATCCACGAACTCCTCGATCGCGCCGGGTGAATAGATCGGCGAGAGCATGAACCCGTCGCCGCCCACCTGGTCGAAGTAGTCCTCCATCTGGTCGGCCACCTGCGACGGGGTCCCCACCATCTGGACCAGCCCCACGCTCTGCCCGTGGCGCTGCGCGACCTCGCGCAGGGTGAGGAGCTCGCCGGTCAGGGTGCGGTACCGGGTCTGCATGCGCTGGAGCTGGGGCTCCGTGCGCCGGGCCATCACCTCGTCGAGCGACAGCGTCGCCAGGTCGAAGTCGAGGTGGCCCGAGAGGATCGCCAGGCCGCCCTCGAGCGGGACGAGGCGGTTGTGCAGCGCCTGCTTCTCGCGCGCCTCGTCTTCCGTCGCGCCGAGGATCGGCTGGATGCCGAAGAGGATCTTGCACGCCTCGGGCGCGCGGCCCTCGCTCACCGTGCCGCGCTTGATGTCGTCGTAGTACGCCCGGGCGCCCGCGATGTTCGGCTGGATCGCGAAGATGGCATCGGCGTACCGCGCCGCGAACGTCCGCCCCTTGGGCGACGTGCCGGCCTGCAGGATCGCCGGGCCGCCCTGGGGAGAGCGCACCACGTTGAGCGGCCCGCGCGATTTGAAGAAGGGGCCCTCGTGCTCGATGCGGTGCACCTTGGCCGGATCGGCGAAGACGCCCGCCGCGCGGTCCATCACCAGCGCGTCCGGCTCCCAGCTCTCCCAGAGCTTGCGGCAGACCTCGATGAACTCGTGGGCGCGGTCGTAGCGCTCGTCGGTCGGCCGGCGCTCCTCCCCGTAGTTCGCGGACTGGTTGTGGTTCAGCGACGTCACCACGTTCCAGGCGGCGCGTCCGCGCGTCAGGTGATCCAGCGTCGCCCACAGGCGCGCGGCGTAGAACGGGTGCGCGTGGCTGATCGAGAACGTCGCCCCGAGGCCGATGCGCGTGGTGACCGCGGCCATGAACGACAGCAGCGGGATCGGGTCGTGCTCGGGCGCCTGGGTCGCGTGGCGGATCGCCGGGTCCATCGTCCCTCGATACGTGTCGGAGATGTAGTTGAGGTCGGCGAAGAAGACCATGTCGAACTTGCCGCGCTCGCACACCCGCGCGATGTGCTGGTACAGCTCCGGCCGCGCCCAGTCGAAGCCGGCCTCCGCGGTGCGGGGATGCCGCCACATGGCCAGGCTGTGATAGGTCGGGCCGTGGCAGAGGAACTGCGCCAGGTGCATCTTCCGCTTCGGGCGGCTCACCGGCGTCGGTTCAGCACGTAGAACGGCTCGCCGTCCTCCGGCGCGAGCCAGGCGTTGTACCACGCCTGGTAGTGCGGCTTGAGACGCTGGAGCATCTCGGCGTGGCGGCGCTGCCGGGGCGGGATGCCCCGCGCGCCCGCCTTGCGGATCTCGCGATAGAGCGCGTCGACGTCGAGCGTCGTCATCCGCCCGTCCTCCATCACCACCCGCCCGCCGACGATGGCGGTGCGCACGTCCTGGCCCATCGCCCGGTGGATGAACGCCTCCGCGATGGGCAGGTCCTCGTCGAGCCACGGGTCGCGCAGGACCCGATCGAGGTCGACGAGGATCATGTCCGCCTTCATCCCCGGCTGAAGCGCGCCGACCTGCCCGCCGAATCCCAGGGCCCGCGCTCCGTTGACGGTGCCCATGCGCAGCACGTCGTAGGCGCTGAGCGCCGGAGTGCGCAGGTCGTAGTCGGGAACCCGGTGGAGCTTGTGCAGCATGCGCAGCTCCATCACCGCATCCTCGTCGTCGTTGATCGTCTTGTCGTCCAGGCCCATCGCCACGTTGACGCCGCGCCGGTGCATCGCGTAGATCGGAGCCAGCCCGTTGCGCATGCCGAGATTGCAGCTGGGATGGCTCGTGATCGAGGCCCGGCGGCTCGCGAGCCGGTCGATGTCGTCCTCGCTCACCCAGATGGCGTGGCCGAGCGCGAGGTTCTCGTCCACGAGGCCCAGCTCGTCCAGCCACGCGACCGCGCTCTTGCCGTACTTCCGGAACGAAAACGCGCGCTGGATCGGCGTCTGCACGCAGTGCATATGGATGGGCACCTTGCCCAGCCGATCCGCCGTCTCCCTGGCGCGGAGCAGGAACGACTCGGTGCACGCCTGGGCCCAGCTCGGGGAGAGCAGCACGCGCGTGTCCTCGGACGCGTAGCGCCCGTGCAGGTGCGCGAACAGCGCGAAGTACTCCTCCTCCATCCGCTTGGAGTCGACGGCCACCAGCGGGCGGGCGAAGGCCGCGAGGTCCGGCGGCAGGGTGTCGAGGAACGCCGCGGCGTCCAGCACCAGCTTGTCCACGTTGCGGACGCCGGGCGCGAAGGCGAGGCGGATCCCGGCGCCCAGGTAGGTGCGGATGGCCTTCTCGCACCGGCCGCGCGCCTGCGGACCCTCCGTGTCGAACCCCATGTGGTGGACGGTCGTGCAGCCGCTCCGGATGTGGCGCCAGGCGGTCAGGCCCGCCGTCAGCTCCGGGTCGAAGACGGCCATGAAGGCCCAGTCGAGCAGGTTGTTCTCCAGGTAGTCGTTGAGCACGCCTTTCTGGATCGGGCTCAGCCCGCGGCCGTGGCTGTGGGCGTCGACCAGGCCCGGCATGAGCAGCTGCCGGCCGCTGCCCACGACCCGCGCGCGTGGATGCCGCCGGCGCAGCGCGGTGAAGCCGCCGACCCCGGCGATGCGGGAGCCCGAGACCAGCACCGCGGCGTCATCGAGCACGCCCGCGTCACCGGCGGCAGGGTCCGTGATGACGTATCGTCCACGCACCAGCATGTCCATGCCTTCCCTCCGTGGCCAGCGTTCGCTCACCATGGCATAGCCGACGACGCGAGCCAACGCCAGCCGGAGAGTGTGGCCGCCTTGCCCCGTCGGGGCGGGGCTGCCCCGCCGGCGGCCGCTCCATCGCGCCGATCGAGCCCTGGGAGGCCCGCTGGCCCTGGCATCGTGCGTGCTCTCACAGACCAGGCTCGCCGCGGGACTTCTGGCTCGACGGTCGACTTCCACGACACGGCGCTCGCGCCTCGGACGTACGAGGAAGCGCTCGAGGTGGTGAACCTGCCGACCGCGCTGACGCCCGACCTGGTCGCCCGAGACGCCCGAGACTGGCGTGATCTCCGCGGCTTCCACGTGCGGGTGATCGCCGCGTACCCCGCCCTCGACCGCATCGAGAAGATCATCGTCAGCGTGCATCCCCTGCCGGCGAACTAGGCCTCCCCCGCTCGGCCCTTGACGAGGCGCGGCAGGAAGCGTAGGGAGTAGCCGTGCCCGGCGTTCGGTCCTCCGGGGCCCCCGGCGTCTTCAGGGGCCGGCAGTCCTCCGGGACCGGCAGTGAACGTGACTCCGCGCGAAGGAGACCATCATGCTGGCGACCCTGGCTCGCAACTGGTGGGCGGTGGTGCTACGAGGCGTCTGCGCGATCCTGTTCGGTCTCGCCGCCTTCGCCTGGCCGGGCATCACCCTGGCCGTGCTCATCCTGCTCTGGGGCGCCTACGCGCTGGCCGACGGCGTCCTCGCCGTCATCTGGTCGTTCATGTCGCGAGGACGCGATTCGTTCCCGTGGGGCGTGTTCCTGGCCGGTCTCGCGGCCATCGTCGCGGGCGCCTTCGCGTTCCTGCGGCCCGGTCTCACCGCGGTGGCTCTCCTCTATCTCGTCGCGGCCTGGGCCATCGTGCGCGGCATCTTCGAGATCATCGCCGCCGTCCACCTGCGGAAAGAGATCGAGCACGAGTGGCTGCTCGGGCTGAGCGGCCTTGCCTCGATCGTGCTGGGCGGGCTGCTGCTCGCCTGGCCGGGCCTCGGGGTCCTGGCCGTGCTGTGGTGGATCGGCGCCTTCGCGATCCTCTTCGGCGTGCTCACGATCGCGCTGGGCTTCCGGCTGAAGAAGTTGAGAGGCCGGCCCGCGACCCGCGGGGCATAGGGCGCGCCCGTCACGAGGGCAGCGGAACGCTCGGATCTGCCGGCTTGGCCGGGTGGCCTTTCTGGCGCCACCGCGCGCCAGCTGACTGACCGCCAATCGACCCCTTCCCAGCCACCGGAGGTTGGCATCCGATGCAGTCCGCGGAAGACGCGCAGGGCGCGGTAGGCTCGAGCGGGTCACGGTTCGACGCCGTCGTCATCGGGACTGGCTTCGGCGGAGCGGTCGCCGCCTGCCGTCTCACGCAGGCCGGCAAGAACGTATGCGTGCTCGAGCGCGGTCGCCGCTACGGCCGGGGCGACTTCCCCCGTCCCGCCACCCGGCCCGACCACCTGCCCCACACCGCCCGCTGGGCCTGGGCTCTCGACTACGGGCTCTGGGACGTGAAGGACCTCCAGGGCACCCTCGCCGTCCAGGTGGCCGGCTATGGCGGCGGCTCGCTCGGCTACGCCAACGTGCACCTGCGTGCGCCCGAGGCGGCGTTCGCGCCGCCCGGCCGACACGGACCCGACGCCGACGGATGGCCCGCGGTGTACTTGGGCGGGCGGGAGCTCGAGACGTACTACGACGTCGTCGCCGCCGCGCTGCGCGTACGTCCGATTCCGGACGCGTTCATTCAGACCGCCCACGTGCAGGCCCCGCTGCCGAAAGTGGAGGCGATGCAGAACGCCGCGCAATCGCTCGGGCGCACGCGGTGGCTCTTCCGGCCTCCGCTGGCGATCGACTTCACCACCTGCGTGATGTGCGGCGAGTGCATCGCCGGCTGCCAGTTCCACGCGAAGAACACCCTCGATCTGAACTACCTGGCCGCCGCCGAGGGCCTGGGCGCCGACGTCCGGACGCTGGCGGAGGTCCTGGACATCCGCCGCGACGATGCCGCCGACGAGTACACGGTCACGTACCACGACCACGTCATCGACGACCCCGCGGCCACCGTGCGGACCCGCAGCGTGTTCCTCTGCGCGGGCTCGGTGAACTCGACCTACCTGCTCCTCCGCTCGAAGGACCACGTGGGAATGGACGAGGCGAGCAAGCCGAACGTCGGGCGCCGGTTCTTCGTCAACGGCGACGCGATCGCGATGGTCTACGACACGCAGACGCCGCCGGCGCCGACCCCGACGCTCGGGCCGACCATCGCGATGAGCCTCCTCTACAACAACCGCTCGCTCGATCTGACCGGGACCCGCGGCGACTGGTTCATGATCCAGGACGGCGGCTATCCCAAGTGGCTCGAGCCGGTGCTCGGCGTCTTCCGCGCCGACGTGTGGCTCCAGCGCAACCGGATCGCGGCGAGCGACGGACCGGCGGCGGACCGCGAGGCGGGCGCTCGTGAGGCCGCCGCCATCACCGACCTCGTCGACGGCACCGCACGGGCGCTCCTCGGGGTGCTGGACGCGCGGCACGCCTATCACGACCCCTCGCTGGCCCGGGTGCTCGCGTCGCGCTTCGGCCTGCCGGCCAAAGACGACGCACGATCGTTGGCGTACGGCCTCGGCCTCGACGACGTGCTCCCGCCGCAGATCCGGGCGATCATCGACCGGGCTCGGACGTACGCGCATTCCGTGGAGGGGCGGGAAGTCGATGCGCTCAGCCAGAAGACGATAGAGGAGCTGACGTACCGCCTGCTCACCATCGGTGTCCCTGATCCATTTCCGGATGGCCCGCTGCGCCCCGTGCCGGAAGACTTCGTCAAAGACTTTCGAAAGGTCTTCGTCGAGCCGCATCGCCTCATCGCGACGCTGGAGGCCGTCCGTCAGTACTTCCTCGAGATCCCGCGCGGAGTCGCGGAACCGTTCACCGCCGCGATCCTCTGGCGGCGCGCGGTCGGCCTCGCCAAGCAGCTCCTCCTCGGCCCGCGTCCGGACGACCATGCGTTCCTGATGCTGGTCATGGGGATCGACGCGGCGCCGGGACAGCTCTACCTGGACGAGGAGCAGCGCCTGCTCGCGTACTGGGACCTGGCTGCGAACGCCCGGCTGGCCACGATGCAAGAGCGGCTGATGCACGACATCGCCGACGCCCTCAAGGGCGAGATGCGGCTCAATCCCGACGCGACGGTCCGTCAGCGGCCCGTCACCGTGCACAACCTCGGCGGCTGTGCCATGTCCGACCGGCCCGAGGACGGGGTGACCGACCCGGACGGCAAGGTGTGGGGGACCCGGGGGCTCTACGTGCTGGACGGCGCGGCCATGCCCGGCTCGCTCGGAGCGAACCCGTCCGCGACGATCGCCGCCATCGCGGAGCGCAACGTCCGGCGCGCGCTGGCGGACGCGGCCTCGCCGATCCACGCGCCCGCGCCCGTTCCCCTGGATCCCCCTCTCCCCGGCGGCCCGAGTCTCGCCGAGATCAGGGAACAGTATGGCCAGACCCCCGCCGTGCTCGATCCGATCGCTCACATCACCGCCCCCTCGCCCGAGCCCCGCGCGCAGGCGATCGGCCTCACGTTCACCGAGGTGATGCAGGGCTTCTACGCGCCCCGACCCGACGGCGGCAACCTCGCGATCCGCGCCGACCTGACCGCGACGATCGACGACCTGAGCGCCTTTCTGGTCAACCCCCGGCGGCCGGTGGCGGTCGACGGCACCGTGCGGCTGGTGCCGGGGGCCGGCCGGGGCGAGGTGCAGTACACGGCAAAGGGCACGCTCGACCTCCTCAAGCGCGTGGAGGCCGCGACCGCGCTCCGGGCGCTGTTCGACGAAGGGATCGCGCGGCTGGACCGGCTCACGCGGCTCCGTGCCGACGCGCGCTCGACGCGGTCACTGGAGCCGGCCCGGAAGGACGCCGAGGACGCGATGGAGTCGCTGCTGCGGCGACTCGAGAGGGCCAGCCACCGCTACGAGATGGAGTACGTGCTCGAGCTGACGCCCGGTCCCGGCGCTCCGAGGCTCGACCGGCTCGTGGGCGTCAAGAAGATCTACGGCGGCCCGGGCCTGGCCCCGTGGACGGAGACCACCACGCTCCACGTCACGCTCTACGAGGGTGAGCGGCCCGCCGGCGTCGGTGAGATGCACGTGCACATCGCCGATCTGCTCAAGACGCAGCTGCCTTCGTTTCGGATCACCGGTGCCGACGACGACCACGCGCGGATCGCCTGGGCCTTCGCCCGCTTCTTCCGGTTCTTCCTGGGCACGCTGCGTCAGGTGTACCTGCCCCGCCTCGAGATGGTCGATCCGTTCGCGGGCCCGGGGCGCTGAGGTGAGCCGGCCGGCCGTCACCGACACGCCCCCCGCCATCGGGGTCACGACGGCGGACGGCTGCGCCCTCGAGCTGCGCCACGACGAAGGCCCCGCGGCGCGGGAGGACCGGCCCGCGGTCCTGCTGGTGCACGGCGCCAGCGCGGGCAGCGACACGTTCCGCATCGGCGAGGTGCAGACGCTCGTCGACTACCTGCGCGGGCACGGCCTCGAGGTGTGGACGCTCGACTGGCGGGCCAGCCTGCGACGGGTGCGGGACGTCTACTGCACGGCCCTCGGCAAGGGCCGAGTGCCGACGACCTTCACGATCGACGCCGCCGCCGAGCGCGACGTGCCCGCGGCGCTCCACGCCATGCGGCGAGCGCCTCACAACGTCCGCGGCCCGATCGCCGTGCTCGGCCACTGCATGGGCGGCGCCATCGTCGCCCAGGGTATCGCCCAGGGCGCGATCGCGAGCGCCGACGTGGAGCGCGTCGTGCTCACCGGGCTCGGCCTCTTCTACCGGGCCGCGATCGACAACGTGCTCAAGGCGGAAGACCGGGTCCTCGAAGAGCTGCTCGGCGGCGGCCAGCATCTCCTGCACCCGACCAAAGGCTGGGACCGGAACGTCTGCACGCGGGATCCCGACGATGGCCCGTGGCCGCGGCTGCTCGAGGATCCGTACGAGGTCTGGCTCGACACGCCGCTGCCCCACGATTGCGCGGTCGAGATCTGCCACCGGCTCTCGTACATGTTCGGGATGCCGTTCATCCCCGACAAGATCCGGCGCATTCACGACGGAGGCTATCTGCCCACCCAGTTCGGGTACATCGCCCTCGAGTTCCTGATCCATTGCTGCCAGAACCTGCGCCGCGGGTACGCGGCGCCGTTCGTCGCCGACCGCACGGGCCCACTGCCCGTGGACCGGCGCTATCTCCGGCGCGAGGCCTTCCAGGACCGCCACATCACGCTGATCACCGGCGACCTCAACTCCCTCTGGCACCGGGATTCCATCGACACCATGTACGAGTGGCTGCGACGGGGACGCCGCGACGAGCAGCCTCGCTCGCTGCACAAGCACGTCGTGCCCGGGTTCGGGCACCAGGACCTCTACTGGGCCGAGGACGCGCCCAGCCTCGTCTTCCCCAAGATCCTGGAGGGGCTGCGGGGCCCGTGATCTGCGGCAAGTGCCGGCACGACAATCCCGCGGGGGCCCGGTTCTGCTCGAACTGCGGCCGGCCGCTCGTCGCGTCGGCGGGCATCTCGAGTCCTCGGTCCCCGCTCCCGGGCGACCTCGCCGATCGCGTGCGGAGCCTGGGCGTGGCGGAAGGCGAGCGCAAGCACGTCACCGTCCTCTTCGCCGATCTCCGGAACTCGATGGAGCTGCTGACCGAGCGCGATCCCGAGGAGGCGCGGGCCCTGCTGGACCCCGTCCTCGAGCGCATGATCGCCGCGGTCCAGCAGTACGACGGGCTCGTGAACCAGGTCATGGGCGATGGGATCATGGCGCTCTTCGGCGCGCCGCTCGCCCTGGAAGACCACGCGGTGCGGGCCGCCTACGCCGCGCTCCGTATGCAGGAGAGCGTGCGCGCCTACGCGGCCCAGCTGCCGAGGGGGCGGGGCGCGCCGATCAGCATCCGCGTCGGGCTGAATTCGGGAGAGGTGGTGGTGCGCTCGATCGAGAGCGACCTGCACATGGACTACACCGCGGTCGGTCAGACCACCCATCTCGCCTCGCGGATGGAGCAGGCGGCCACATCCGGATCGATCCTGGTCACGGCGAGCACCGCCGCGCTCGTGGACGGATACGTCGTCCTCGAGCCGCTCGGCCCGATGCCCATCAAGGGTCTCGAGGCGCCCATCGAGGTGTTCGAGATCGTGCGCGCCGGCCAGGCGCGCTCGCGCTTGCAGGTGGCCGCGGCCCGCGGACTCACCCCCTTCGTGGGGCGGACGGCCGAGATGCGGCAGCTCACCGATGCCCTCGAGCAGGTGCGCGCCGCGCGGGGCCGCGTGGTGGCCATGGTCGGCGAGGCCGGGGTCGGCAAGTCGCGTCTGCTCTGGGAGTTCATCCACTCCGGGCACACGGAGGGCTGCGCCGTCCTGGAAGGCCAGACGACGCCGTATGGCAAGGGCGCGTCGTATGCGCCGGTCATCGACGTCCTCCGGAAGTATTTCGAGATCCAGGAACGGCAGGACCAGGAGGAGATCCGCGTGCACGTGGCGAGCCGGATCCACGCGCGCGACGGGCAGCTCGCCCCGTTCGTCCCCGCCTTTCTCGCCCTGCTGGACATCGCCGTCGAAGATCCGGAGTGGATCGCTCTGGACCCGGTCCTGCGCCGGCAGCGAACCATCGAGGGCGTCCGGCGGCTCCTGCTGTCGGAGAGCCGCCTCCAGCCCGTCGTCCTCGCGCTCGAGGACGTCAACTGGGCCGACTCCGAGACCCGCGCCGTCCTCGACGGCATCGTCGAGGTGCTCTCCAACGCTCGCATTCTCGTGATCGTCAGCTATCGCCCCGCGCCCGAGCACGCGTGGGCCGGCCAGGCCCCGTGGTACCGGGAGCTCCGGCTGGCCCCGCTCGTGCCCGAGAGCATCGAATCGCTCCTCGACCTGGTGCTGGGGGATGATTCGAGCCTGACGCCGCTCAAGGACACGCTGCCCAAGCAGACGGCGGGAAACCCGCTCTGGCTCGAGGAGAGCGTCCGGTCGCTGGTCGAGACCGGCGTCCTCACGGGCACCCGCGGCGCCTATCGGCTGACTCGGCCCCTGCCCACGGTGCACATTCCTCCGTCCCTGCTGGCGCTCCTCGCCGCGCGCATCGACCGTCTGCCCCCGCGCGACAAGCAGATCGTGCAATCGGCGGCGGTGATCGGCAAGGACGTCCCCGCCGCGCTCCTCGAGGCGATCGTGGACCTTCCCGGCGACGACCTGCGGCAGAGCCTCGCGCGGCTCCAGACCAGCGAGTTCCTGTACGAGCGGAGCCTCTTCCCCGATCTGGAGTACACCTTCAAGCACGCCCTGACCCACGACGTCGCCTACGGGAGCCTCCTCAGGGAGCAGCGCCGCGTGCTCCACGGCCGCATCGCGGACGCGATCGGCGCGCTCCACGCGGATCGCCTCGCCGAGCATGTCGAGCGCCTCGCCCATCACGCGCAGCGGAGCGAGCGCTGGCCCGACGCGGTCGGGTATTGTCGCGAGGCGGGCCGGAAGGCGACGGCGCGGTCCGCGAACCGAGAAGCCGTCGCCTACTTCGATCAGGCCCTCGACGCGCTCCAGCACTGTCCGGACGACGGCGGGACGAACGAGACCGCCTTCGACGTCCGCCTCGACCTGCGCAGCGCCCTCATTCCCCTGGGCGAGTTCATGCGGGTCTTCCAGATTCTCCATGAGCTGGAGGCGCTGGCGGAGCGACTCGAGGACCCGCGTCGGCAGGGCCTCGTCGCCGCCCTCATGGCGGGCGTCTATCCGAGCTTCGGGCAAGCGGCTCAGGCGGTGCAGTATGGCGAGCGCGCGCGGCGGATCGCCGCCGAGCAGGGCGACCGAACCATCGACGTGCTCGCCCACACCTACCTGGGCGCCGCCTACTTCTCCCTCGGGCAATGCGAGCGCGCCATCGAGTGCACCCGGCGCGTCGTTCGCCTGCTGCCGGGCGAGCGGAGCCACGACAGCTTCGGCGTCGCCATCCGCCCGGCGGTCTACGCCCGGGGCTTCCTGTCCTGGGCGCTATCCGAGCTCGGCCGCTTTCAGGAAGCGGAGACCGAGGCGCGCGAGACCCTGGACCTGGCCGAGGCGATCGGCCATCCGCAAACCGTCGTCGCCGGGCTCCTCACCCTCGGCACCTTCCACGTCCGACGGGGCGACGTCGCACTCGCGGTCGGCCCGTTCGAGCGGGCCCGTGAGCTGTGCCAGCGTCACGACATTCCGCTCTGGCGCCCGGTGTTTGCATCCTTCCTCGGATACTCGCTGGCGCTGTCGGCCCGGTTCTCGGAAGCGGAGAGGCTGCTGCGAGAGGCCATCGATCAGGCCTCGATGATGCGCATGGTGGTGTTCCATTCCCAGATGATCATGTGGCTCAGCGAGGCGCGCCTCCTGACCGGGGCGGTGGAGGAAGCGGCCGAGCTGGCCGACGAGGCGCTCCGCAACACGCGCGAGCGGGGAGAGGCCGTCCTCGAGGCGTGGGCGCTGCGGCTCACCGCCGAGGTCAGCACGCGGCGGGAGCCGTCGGATGACGCGCGGGCCGAGGGCCTGTACCGGGACGCGATGGACAGAGCCGAGAAGCTCTCCGTCCGCCCCCTGACCGCCCGCTGTCACCTCGGGCTCGGCACTCTGTATGGCCGCCGCGGCAAGACGGACGATGCCCGTGCCCATCTGTCGACGGCCGCGCGTCTGTTCCGCGAGATGCAGATGCGCCTCTGGGCGGATCGCGCCGCCGCCGAGCTCCGCCTGCTCTCCTCCTAGCTCGGCGAGCGCGCGAGCATACTGCGCCCGCTACTTCGGCTCCTCCGCGTCCACCGTATAGAGGATGGCGGCGTGGCCCATCTCGTCGACGGTGCGCTCGCCCCAGGAGACGTCGCGCGGCGGCTTGTTCGGGTTGCGCGGGTTCTCGGCCGAGTTGTCCCACGCGGCGGTGAGCTCGATCCAGGAGGCGACGGGCAGCGTCACCGGGGTCCGGAACCAGTAGAAGCCCTGCCAGTTGAAGTCCCAGTCGGCGATGTGGATCAGCGGGGTGATCGACTCGTCCTTCATCCGGGCCCAGACCTTCATCTCGCGCCCGAGCATGTGCATGTGCGGATGGATGGCGATCAGCTGCATCCGCCGGTGCACGAACGAGCCCGCCTCGATCTCGTAGCGGGGATTGCCGGCCGGGATCGACAGGTTGAACCGGCCGACCCGCATGAAGTGCAGGCGCTTCCGCACCGGGCCGGTCGCCGCCTTCAGCCGTAGCTCGGTCAGGTCCGTCTGCGGGGAGAGCTGTGCGTTGTGGTAGTGCAGCTGGAACACGACGCGCGCGCCCTTGGGCAGCAGCATGCCGACGCCGTCGGGCAGCTCCCACGGGCGGGCGCCGGGCGCCCAGCCGCCGAGGTAGCCGTCGATCCGGAAGCCCGGCCCGCCGAAGCACGGATAGCCGCGCTCGCCGTCCCGGCCGACTCCGTCCGTGGTCCTCCCCGCCGACACGCCGGTCGGATCCACCATGGCCAGCATGTGATGGACGATCTTCGAATTGCCCGGCACGACCACCGCGGTGGTGAAGTAGCGGTCCTCGGGGAACGACGTGGGGATGCTGAAGCATCGGTAGACGTCGCCGCCGCGACCCGCCACCGTGAAGGCCTGATCGGGCCGCAGCACGAGGTCGGCCGCGTCCACCGCGCTCGCGGCCGCGAACGCGCGCGGCGGCGGCAGATCGCGCGCGTCGCCTTCGGGCGCGCCGGCCGCGACCCAGCGGGCGAGCGTGGCGATCTCGCCATCCGACATGCGCCGCTCGCCCGCGAGGTCGCCGTAGCCGGCGACCGCCTTCCACGGGGGCATGCGGCGCTTCTCGACCGACTCGAGGATCTTGTGACGCCGCCGGTAGACGTGGCCATACGCGTCCAGCGTGAAGGGGGCGCCACCGCCCGGCCGATGGCATTCCTGGCAGTGCTGCTGCAGCAAGGGAGCGACGTGCTGGCTGAACGTCACCGGCGGCGCGTCGTCGGCGGCGGCCACGTCGCCCGCGACCAGCACGGCGCAGATCAGGAGCAGCCGCGAGAGCATGGCGCATCCTAGCGCAAGCGGCCGTCGTCCGCGACCGGCTCCCGGGGCCGCTTGCCCCACCGGCTACACTGGGGCGTAGTGAGCCGCGCGAAGATCCACTGGCATCTCCAGAACGAGCACCGCTTCCCGTTCGGCCGTCGCTCGCCCGATCCCGACTGGTACGAGCCGATCGGCTTCCCGCCGCCGTGGCCGGACCGGCCGTGGATCTTCGGGGTCATGGTGGCCTCGGCCAACGGCGTGGTGGCGTGGCGGCGCTCGGGTCCCGACGACGACCCCGTGCTCGCCATCCTGGGCGGCGACGACAAGCGGGACGAGCGCATCGCCGATCGCCGCCACATGCGCCACCTGCGCTGCTTCGGCGACGTGGCCATCGGCGCGCAGACCCTCCGCGAGCAGCCCGGCCTGATCCAGACTCCGCAGGAGCCGGGCGAGGAGCCGATGGAGGCGCTCTATCGCTTCCGGCGGGCTCATGGGCTGCCCGCGCAGCCGCGCCACGTCGTGTACTCGCTGCGCGGCTGCCTCGACCTGACGCGTCCCATCTTCAACACCCCGGGCGTGGAGGTCATCGTGCTGACCACCCAGGCCGGCGAGCTGGATCTTCGCTCGTGCGGCATCGCCACGAAGGACGCCGACCTGTTCGTGGAAACGCTGGAGAACGCGGAAGCGCTGCATCGCGCCCACACGCGCCTGTTCGAAGATCGCGGCGTGCGTTACCTGGACTGCGAGGGCGGGCAGACCGTCCTGCGCGCCCTGCACGCCGCCGGCCTCCTCGACGAGGTGTTCCTCACCGAGACCGACGTGGAGGTCGACGAATCTCGGCATGCCGGCGTGCTGAAGATCTTCGACTTCGAGCAGGAAGGCGCCCAGCTCATCGCCGAGGGCCGCACCCGCGGCGACAGCGCGTGGCGCTTCCAACGCTGGCGCTTCAATCCTCGGTAGGCGTCCGCCGGCAAGAGGCGCCGGGATCTGGTCGGCGCCCGGTTGCCGTGGTCACACCAGCCGGTACAGCCGGGGGTCGTCCGGACTCAGCGCGTAGAGCGCCTTGACGCGCTTGCTGGGCTTGCTCGGGTAGAAATTCAGGATGAGCTCGCCCGGCTTCACCGCTTTGCCTTTCTCCAGCTCCACGATCGGCTCGATCACCCGGTACTCGTGCCGGTAGCCGTTGTAGGTGACGAACTTCGACTTGGTTTTGGGCTCGAAGCGCCACTCCCAGGCGTTCATGAACTCGTCGAGCGTCTTGAGGCCGAAGCGCTCCCAGATCGGAAAGTCGCTCTTCTCGTGGAAGTAGCCGGCCTTCTGCATCTGGGCGCGCGCAGCCTTCTTGCGATCTTCGTCCTTGGTGGATTGCCCGGGCACCTCCACGCGGTTGTCACTGCCCAGGAACTTGCGGATCTTGTAGCGATAGGTTCGCGGCAACACGGTTCGATTGCCGTCGATGGGCGATTTGGCCACGCTCTTCAACACCTGCTCGCCCTCCTGTAGCTTCTGATCAGTGATCTTGTGCGGGTTGCTGGGGATGAAGTCCTTGTTCCAGAGCTTGGCCGGGATCGCCTTGCCATCGACCCGGGGAAATGCCTTGCCGATCATGGCGGCAATCACCGCGGCCTGGTCCTTCAGCGGAGTCGGGCTGGACAGCTCGAACGCGTACCCCAGGTACTCGATGTGTCCGGGTGGCTTCTTGATCGGCGTGGCGAGATGGAAGTGCAGCGGCGCCGCCACCGGGGTCTTGTTGCCGAGCGCCTCCTTCAGCTTGCGCACGAACTTGTCCTGGTGACCGATTCGGCAGCCGCGGATGATGAACCGCGCAACGATCGCCGCCTTGGTCTTGGGATCGGTCGGGCGCGGCTGCAGCATCTTGTCGTTGATGACGACGTCCTTGGATTTGATCAGGTCCAACAGGTCCTCGTAGTTGATGCTACGGTCGACGATCTTGCCGACCTTCAGCCGCATGTGCCCCTCGGAGTTGGCGTGGGATGACGGCAGCAGATGGCGGATCGGGTTCGTGGCTTCGACGCTCGTGCCGAGGTCCTTCACGAAGCGGACGAGATCGAAGAACAGCGTGTCCTTGATCCGGATGGTTTCGGGCCGGGTGTCGAGCAGCTTGGCCAGCTCGTCATCGTACTTCGTCCGGCCCACGCCGGGCACCACCGCGTAGTCCCGACAGGTGGTATCCGCGGCCGTCTGCAGCGCGGTGGTCGCCGTCTTGGGCAGCGGGTCGAGCAGGCGCACCACGTCGAACTGGTCGACGTGGGTGAGCGGTCCCTTCGTCAGCTGGATCTGGGTGGTGCCGCGAAAGAGCTGGATCGCGCCGCTGTCGATCAGCACCGGTATCTGCCACTCGACGAGGCCGCGCCCGCGCAGCGCATGCCGCAGCGAGCTGGGCTTCTGGATCCGCCAGTCCGGCACGTGACGCTAGGCGGTCGGCATGGTCTCGTCGAACGCGATGTCCAGCGCGCTCGTCGGCGTGTACTCGTACCATTGGCCGATCAACGACGCCTCCGCCCAGCTGGTGATGTCGGCAGCCTCGCCCTCCCCGTCGGGCTCGCCGTCGGAGCCCAGCGTGAACAACTCGAAGTCGGTGTAGGCGCCGGGGCTGCGGTACTGGTACGGACGGCCCCATGGGTCGGCCGGCGGCACCGGCCCCAACGGGGCCAGCGCGGCGAGCCCCTGAGCGGTGGTCGGGTAGCCCCCGTTGTTTTGCTTGAAGCGCTCCAGCAGCGCGATGATGCCCTGCATCTCGTCCCACGCCTTCAGTTGCAGCGGCGTGAGCAGCGGGCGGGCATTGTCCACCGTGTTGGCGGAACGAATGCCCGGGTAGTTGGTATTGGCATAGGCCTGCATCTCGGTGGCGATGGTCATGTACGGGTGCGTGTCGGGCAGGCCGTCGAGGGTGCCGGTCTCGAGGAACGAGACGAAATCGCGCTCGAAGCCGGGCCGGATCGTCAGCACCACCCGGGCGCTGCCCGACTTGAGGAACACGCGGTGCAGGAAATCCGGGTGGTCCAGATACTTCTTGAACTCCCAGCGCGCCGTGTGTGACCAGAAGTACGGGTACAAGAAGAACAGCATGTTCTCCCACTCGATGGCCTGGTGCAGGAACTTGATGACCTCGCCGTGGGCGAGCACCAGGCCCCACAGCGACGCGTCCAGCACCGCGCCGTTCGGTCCGTAGAGATCGGGCGGCAGGCCCGGCGGCACGAAGGTGAAGGTCGGGCCGAAGAGCCAGCGCAGGACGTGCTTCATCACTTCCTCGCGCTCGATCTTGCGCAGGCTCAGCGCGTCCTGCGCGCTCAGCTCCTCCTGTAGCTGGGCGAGGCGGTCCTTCAGCATGGTCCGGTTCTGCTCGTAGCGGGCCTGCGCCGCCTCGCGCAGCGTTCCCCACACGCGCTGGCGCCAGGCGTCGTACGCGGCCCCGCTGAGGCCGAACCAGAGCTTCAGCTGGATGTCGAAGGCCGAGACCCACTTGGTGCCCACCGACATGGTCAGCGCGCCGCCCACCCCGAGCCACGTGTTCAGATCCGGCCGGATCTCGAAGTGGTAGTCCTCGTCCGTCCACGCCCACCACCGCCAGTTATTGGACCAGCCACGCACCACGTAGCCGTCGGGCACCGCGACCTCGAAGGTGGTGTAGTCGCTGTCGTTGGACGAGTCCTTGTTGGGCCAGTTGCGGGTGAAGGCCTTCGTGACCGGGATCTCATCGGCCGGCGGCGGCTCGACCGGCACGCCGTACTGCGCGGCCAGATCGAGGTAGTTGTCGCGGGTGATCTGCTTCGGGGTCAGGTCGAAGCGCGCCCAGGGCAGGCTCGCGGTCGACTCCCCGAACCCTTCCTGGAGCGCCGCCGTCACCGCCTTCAGCTCGACGAGCTTGGAGAGGATGTCGGAGCCCGGCTCGGGGATGGTCAGGTCGTACGTCATGCGCAGGCCGTAGCGGTAGAGATCCACCCGCCACTTGCGCACCAGCTGGTAGTAGTCCACGCGGGTGGTACGGTCGTCGAACGGGTTCTTGATCAGGCGCACCGCCTGATCCTCCGTCCCCGAGGCGGAGGCCACCTTGAACGAGGTCTTGTGCTCCTTCTTGGAGCGCGAGGACGCCTTGCGGGTCAGCTCGTTGCTCTGGTTGCGCGCGGTCTGCTGCGAGACGCTGGCGCTGTTCGAGACGTTGTAGTTCGCGGTGGTCGAGATGCTGACCGGCCCCCACCCGCCCGAGGCGGTGACCCCGAGGTCGAACCCGCTGGTGTGCTGCTGCTGGTTCGTGGTCGACTGGGTCAGCTCGCTCTTCTCGGTGACGCCCTCCTCGCTGAAGGCCTCGATGAAGTCGGTGACGATGCGCTCGAACTCCTCGGAGGTGTTCGACCACTCCTTGTGGGTGATGTTCACCTGCTCGCCCGGAGACAGCGGCACCGAGTACTTCAGCTCGCCGCGCTCGATGCCGGCCGGGATGAAGGAGAGGCGCTCGAGGTGCAGCATGCCCACCGGCTCGATCTGCAGCCGCTGCTCGAAGGCGTAGTTGGCGTCCTTCGTCGCGGTCACCAGGGCGAGGGCCGACGCGCGGAACTGGGCCAGCGTATAGGTGGCCGCGCCCGGCCCGATGCGCGCGGCCAGCGCCATCGTGTGCTCGGCCTGCGCCTTCTGCACGTCGTTGGCGGCGGCCCAGGCCATCAGCCGTCCGACCGCGATCGGCACCGCCATGGGGGCGACCGCCGGCTCCGGCTTCGCCGGCGGCTGCACCACGAAGGCCCCCGCCGTCGCGATCTGGCCGATCGAGTCGGCGGCGGCGCGCGCCCGCCTGGCCGCCGTGCGGGCGGCTGGGCCGGTGAGGGCCGCGGGCTGACTCTCGTAGCGGTACACCTGGGCGCCGGGCGCGCCGGGCAGCACCATCTGCGGGTCCAGCGTGTACTCGCGCGGGATGGTGGACTGCGCGCCGGGCCGCGTGCCGCCGCTCGGGCCGGTCGTGGCCTCGTAGCGAGCGAGAATCGCGGCGTGGCTGCCGATGGTCTGCTCGACGGCTTGCTGGCGGACGGCCTGCAGCTCGGCCCCGAAGCGCAGCAGCAGGCGCGCGGGCACTGCGGCCATGCGCTCCATCATGGACAGCGGCAGCGAGGCGCTCGGCGACTCGGGCGACTCGGCGACGACGGCCTGGATGGTCTCCAGGTGCACGCGGTCGGGCTCGGGCAGCGGCGGCTCGCCGGTGGTCAGCCGCCGGATGACGACCGCCATCTCCTGTACCGTCGGGCGCAGCGCGGCCAGGTAGGCCCACTTGTCGAGCGCGCGCCCGGGCTCGTGCACGGGTGGGCGCGGGGTCTTGATCGGCGTGTACGTGGCCCGTGGCAGGCTGCGCTTGGAATGCTCGAGATCGGCCATGGCTCTCTCTCCGCGAGCGTCCCCATCGAGCACGACGCCCGCCCCGCCGTCGATACTGCGCCGGCTCCGACGCGGGCGTCAAGGCGGCAGGTGGCCCGCGTTGCTTGACTCCGCCTCCGCCCTCGACTAGGCTCGCCAGCATTCCCGGACCGAGGACACGCCGACCATGTCCGCCGACGAGCATCGCTCTGCCGCCACGCCACGACGCGCCGCCAAGCTCGTCGGCGTCGACGTGGGCGGCACCTTCACCGACCTGGTGCTGGTCGACGCGACCACCGGCGAGGTACGGGTGGCCAAGGTCCCGACCACGGTGGCCAACCAGGCCGGCGGGGTGCAGGCGGCGCTGGCCTCCGTCGACACGCGGGCCGCCGACATCGAAGTGATCGTGCACGGGACGACCACCGCCACCAACGCCCTGCTCGAGCGGAAAGGCGCGCGCACCGGGCTCATCACCACGCGCGGCTTCCGCGACGTGCTGGAGCTGGGACGCCGCACCCGGCCGACGCCCTACGGGCTCAAGGGCACGTTCGAGGCGCTGATCCCGCGCGACCTGCGCCTGGAAGTCGACGAGCGCGTGGACGCCGAGGGGCTGGTGGTCACGCCGCTGGCCCTCGAGCAGGTGCGCGAGGCCGTCGCCACGCTGCGCGCGCGGGGCGTCGAGGCGCTCGTCATCCACTTCATGCACTCCTATCTCAACGACGCGCACGAGCGGCAGGCGCGCGAGGCCGCGGCGGCGCTCTGGCCCAACGCCTACCTCACCGCCGGGGCCGCGCTGCTGCCCGAGTACCGCGAGTTCGAGCGCGGAACGACCGCGGCCATCAACGGCTTCGTGCAGCCGGTGATCGACCGGTACCTGCGCACCCTGGCCGGCGAGCTGGCGCGGCAGGGCTACCGGCGCGAGCTGCTGGTCATGCAGGGCAACGGCGGCACCATGTCGGTGGACGTGGCCGCGCGGCACGCGGTCAGCACGCTGATGTCGGGGCCCGCGGCGGGCGTGAAGGCGGCCGCCTACACCGCGCTGGCCGCCGGGCACCGGAACATCATCAGCTGCGACATGGGCGGAACCAGCTTCGACGTGGGGGTGATCCGCGACGGTCGTCCCGCGCTCACCGCGGACAAGGAGATGGGCTACGGGCTGCCGGTGCGCGTGCCGATGATCGACATCCACACCATCGGCGCCGGCGGCGGCTCGATCGCCCGGGTGAACTCGGCGGGCATCCTGCAGGTGGGACCGGAGAGCGCGGGCGCCGATCCGGGCTCCATCTGCTACGGGCGCGGTGGCGAGGAGCCGACCATCACCGACGCGAACCTGCTGCTGGGCCGCCTGAACCCGACCGGGCTGCTCGGTGTGCAGCAGGCGGCACGCCTGGACCGCATCCGCGACATCTTCGACAAGAAGATCGGCGCGCACCTGGGGCTAAATCCGGACGAGGTGGCCGCCGCGATCGTGCGCGTGGCCAACGACAAGATGGCCGGCGCGATCCGGCTGGTGTCGCTGCAGCGCGGCCACGATCCGCGCGACTTCGTGCTGTTCGCCTTCGGGGGCGCGGGCCCCCTGCACGCCGTGGCCCTGGCCCGCGAGCTGGCCATCCCGCGCGTGCTGGTGCCGGCGCGACCGGGCATCACCTCGGCGCTGGGCTGCCTGGTCGCCGACGTGCGCCACGACTTCGTGAGGACGATCAACCAGGGCGTGCTGCGGATGGACGTGGAGGCGGCGCATCGGATCCTGGCCGACCAGGTGGCCGAGGGCCGGCGGCTGCTGGCCACCGAGGGCGTCGAGGTCGAAACGGTGAGCGTCCAGCACGAGGCCGACATGCAGTTCGTGGGGCAGACGCACGTGCTCACCGTCGCCATCCCGCGGACCGACTTCGCGCGCGAAGAGCTGATGAGCGCGTTCGAGAAGGCCTACTGGGAGCGCTTCGAGGTCGAGCTGCGCGAGATGCGCGCCCAGGTGGTGAGCCTGCGCACCGCGGTGATCGGCCGCCGCCGGCCGGTGTCGCTCGAGGGGCTGATCGCGCTGGACCGCGGCGGCGCGGCCGCGCCGGCCGGGCGGCGGCGCGTGTGGTTCGACGCGGGCTGGCAGGAGACGCCGGTGTACCGGCGCGAGCAGCTCGGCGCCGGCGCCGCGCTGGTCGGGCCGGCCATCGTGGAGCAGCTCGATTCCACCACCGTGATCGAGCCGGGGGATCGCCTGCGCGTGGACGCGCTGGGGAATCTGGAGATCACGGTGCGGGGGGTGGAAGCTGGCCCCTCACCCTGCCCTCTCCCCGGGGGGGAGAGGGGGAGAGAATGATGATGGACGCGATCGATCCGGTGACGCTGGTCGTGGTGCAGAACGGGCTGCAGCAGGTGGCGAGCGAGATGGACCTCACCTTCGAGCGCGCCGCCTTCTCGCCGGTGATCTCGGAGGGCTTCGACCGCTCCGACGGCATCTACGCGCGCGACAACGGCGAGGTCATCGCGCAGGGCGAGCTGGGGCTGCCCATCTTCGTGGGGGTCATGCAGTTCACCACCCGCGCGGTGATCGACCACGTGAGCGCGGGCGCCGAGCCGCTGCGGCCCGGCGACATCTTCATCGTCAACGACCCGTACTGCGGCGGCACGCATCTGATGGACGTGAAGATGGTGAAGCCGTACTTCTACCGGGGCCAGCTCTGGGCCTATCTCTCGAATACCGGGCACTGGCCGGACACCGGCGGCTCGGTGCCCGGCGGCTTCTCCACGCGGGCCACCGAGGTGCAGCAGGAGGGCCTGCGGCTGCCCCCGGTGAAGCTCTTCCGCGAGGGCGTGATGCAGCCCGACATCCTCAGCATCATCCTCGCCAACATCCGGGTGCCCGAGGAGCGCATCGGCGACATCAAGGCGCAGGTGGCCGCGCTCACCGTGGGCGAGAAGCGCCTCACCGCCCTGCTCGACCGCTACGGCGAGCCCACCGTGACCGCGTGCATCGCCGAATTGCGCCGCCGCTCCGACCGCATGATGCGGGCGCACATCGCCAAGATCCCCGACGGCGTCTACTCCGGCGAGGCCTTCGTGGACTCGGACGGCGTCGATCCCGACCCGCTGGCCGTCCGGCTCCGGATCAAGAAGGAGGCCACGGACCTGCACTTCGACTTCTCTCAGTCGAGCGGGCCGTGCCGCGGGCCGCTGAACAGCGTGATCGCCACCACCAAGGCCGCGGTGTACCTGGCCATCAAGCACATCTTCCCGGATGTGCCGATCAACGCGGGATGCTTCGAGCCGCTGCACGTGGCCGACCCGCACGGCACGTTCCTCTACGCGCGCTACCCGCGCCCGGTCTCGGGCTGCGCGGCCGAGGTCAGCTCGCGCATCGCCGAGTCGGTCTTCAGCACGCTGGCCCACGCGATCCCGGACGATCTCTTCGCGGCGCCCGCGGGCACCAGCGGCAACCTCACGCTCGGCGGTCACGACCCCTTGAAAGAGCGGCACTACATCATGTACGTCTTCAGCGGCGGCGGCTACGGGGGCAGCGCCGAGGACGACGGGCTCACCAACGGCTGCTCGACCATCGGCATCTCGAAGACGCAGCCCACCGAGGTGCTGGAGCAGCACTACCCGGTGCTGTTCGAGCGCTACGCCCTGCGCGAGCGCTCGGGCGGCGCGGGCAAGACGCGCGGCGGGTTCGGAGTGGACTACAAGATCCGGGTGCGGCGCGGCGAAGCGCTGCTGTCGTTCCTGATGGACCACGGCCGCTTCGGGCCGCCCGGGCTCTTCGGCGGCCGCGATGGGGCGCCCAACGAGGTGATCGTGCACCGGGAGGGGGGCGACTACGTCTCGCCGCACCTGTCGAAGGACGAGGACATCCGGCTGGTCGCCGGCGACAGCATCACGGTGCGCACGCCGGGCGGTGGCGGCTACGGCGATCCCCGGCGGCGCGATCCCGCTCTGGTGGCGCGGGACGTGGCGCGGGGATATCTGACGGCAGAGGATGCGGCGCGGGACTACGCGGTCGTCGTGACCGCGGCGGATCCCCCGGCCCTGGATCGCGCCGCGACCGACGCGCTCCGACGCCGCGGCTGAGCCTCATCCGCCGACCGCTGCCGGGCGGGCGCCCGGCAGCCGGCCGCGGAACTCCGGCTAGAACGTCTTCTTGAAGAACTCCTTGATGTTCTCGCCGCTGAACTTCGCCCCCTCGACGATGGTGTTGCCGATGCCCTTGGCCGTCTCCTTCACGCCCGGGCCCACCTTGCCATCGCCCATCTGCTTGGCGCCGCTCTCCACCTGCTTGGTCGCCTGGTCCACCTTCGTCTTGTCGGCGGCTCCGGCCACGCCGCTGGTCATCACCACCGCGGCGAAGAACGCCGGCGCCATCCACCACGCACGCGCTTTCATGACCGGCCTCCTCTCGTGATCAGCCATCCGTGGTCAGTCATTCAACGATCGCACCCGCCGGATTTTCGGCTCAACGAAAACCGAGGTATCCGAGAATGGCGAGCACGACCACTACCACCCCGATGATGTAGAAGACGTTGTACATCGTCAGTCCTCCCAGCCGTTTCCGGCTCCGATTCCCGTTTAAAGCCTCGTCCCCCGACGCCGCACACACAGCATCCCCCGTGCCAGGAGTCGAATCGCCCGCTCAACGCACGGATTCGTCCGGGCCGCGAGCCCGGACGCGACCGGGGCGAGCGCCGTCGGAAGTAACTACCGCGTCGTGGGACGACCCGGGCCGAGAGTTTCGGTGGCGAGCCGAGAGGGCGTCGGGGCGCGGGCCGCCCCTTGACTTGCCGTCACCGGCGGCGGATTCTCGGCCCACCGAACGGCGGCTCGAACGTGGCCCGAGACGCGAGCACGGGGGAACGGCATGGCGCAGATCACGCTCGGCATCGGCAGCTCGCACAGCCCGATGCTGAGCACGCCCTACGAGGCGTTTGCCGGGCTCGGCGACCTCGATCGCGCGCGCCTGCGCGAGTTCGCGGCGAAGGCGCGCGAGTGCGCCGGGCGGATCGATCGCGAGCTGCGCCCCGAGGTCACCCGGGCCCGACACGACGCGACGCAGGCCGCGGTCCGGCAGCTCGGCGAGGTGCTGGCCGAGGAGGCACCCGACGCGGTGGTCGTCATCGGCGACGACCAGAACGAGTGGTTCGGCCCCGACCACCGCCCGGCCCTCTGCATCTACTGGGGCGAGTCGGTCGAGAACCTCCCGCCGCCGCGTGCGAGCGTGCCGCCGCTGCGGCAGCTCTCCTACTGGGGGCTCTACGGTGACGGGGCCAACCGCGCGTTTCCGGTGGACGCCGCGCTCGGCCGGCACCTCATCGAGACGCTCACGCACGACTTCGACTTCGACGTCGCGCACCTGCGCGTGCAGCCGCGCCACGGTCCGTTCGGCCACGCGTGGAGCTTCGTGCACCAGCGGCTGATGGGCGAGCGCATCGTCCCGATCGTGCCGGTGCTGCTCAACACCTACTATCCGCCGAACCAGCCGACGCCGCGGCGCTGCCATCAGCTGGGACGGGCGATCCGGCAGGCGATCGAGGACTGGCCCGCCCGCAAGCGCGTGGCCGTCCTGGCCTCGGGCGGGCTCAGCCACTTCTTCGTCGACGAGGAGCTGGACCGGCACGTGCTCGACCTGCTCGCCAAGAGGGACGGCGACGCGCTGAGCGCCCTGCCCCCGGCGCAGCTCGAGTCCGGCAACTCGGAGATCCGCAACTGGATCGCCACCGCCGGTGCGACCGAGCACCTGGCGATGCGCCTCGTCGACTACGTCCCGAGCTACCGGTCGGCGGCCGGGTCCGGAGTCGGCATGGCCTTCGCGGTCTGGCAATAGGCGGTCGCGCCACAGGAGGGAGCCGATGCTCTCGCACGAGGACAACGAGCTGCTGTGCCGGGTCGGCCGCGGCACGCCCATGGGCGAGCTGCTGCGCCACTACTGGATGCCGTGCCTGCCGTCCTTCGAGCTGCCCGCGCCCGATTGCCCGCCGAAGAAGGTACGCCTGCTCGGCGAGGACCTGGTCGCGTTCCGCGACAGCCGCGGCGAGGTCGGGTTGCTGGCCGCCAACTGCCCGCACCGCGGCGCCTCGCTCTTCTTCGGCCGCAACGAGGAGTGCGGGCTGCGCTGCTCCTATCACGGCTGGAAGTACGACGTGACCGGCCGCTGCGTGGACATGCCGAACGAGCCGGAGGAGTCCACCTTCAAGGACAAGGTGCGCGCCCGCGCGTACCCCTGCCGCGACGTCAACGGGGTGATCTGGACGTACCTGGGCCCGCGCGAGCGCACGCCGCCTCTGCCCGCGTTCGAGATCAACACGCTGCCCGCCGCGCAGGTGTACCCGCCGCTTCTGATGCTGGAGGAGTGCAACTGGGTCCAGGCGCTCGAGGGCGACATCGACTCTTCTCACATCGACTTCGTGCACGCCAAGCGCTCGCCCGACAGCCGACAGCGCGGCACGTTCCATCGCGACAAGCGGCCGCGCCTCGAGGTGCTGCCCACCGATTACGGCGCCTGCTACTCCGCGCGCCGGCGCTCGGACACCGAAGGGCTCTACTGGCACCGCATCACCCAGTTCATCCTGCCCTTCTACTCGATGATCGCGGCGAGCGACCCCCACATCGTCTCCGCGCGGGCCTGGGTGCCGCTCGACGACCACTACAACCTCCAGGTCGTGATGCGCGCGCGGCTCGATCGGCCGGTGACCGAGGAGGAGGCGCGGCAGGTGCGCGATCCCTTCGCGTCGTGGGGCGGCTACGTCGACTCCGGCGGCGACCCGTACCGCCGCTTCTACACCGCGGCCAACATCCACAACGACTACCGGCAGGACCACGCCTTGCTGAAGGACCTGACCATCGGCATCCCGTTCCTCGGCAACCTCCAGGATCGGGCGATGACCGAGACGATGGGGCCGATCTACGACCGGACGCAGGAGCACCTCGGGACCACCGACGCGATGGTGATCCTGGTGCGGCGCCGATTGATCGACGCGGCCCGCGCGCTGCGCGACCGCGGCGTGCTACCCGCGAACGTCGACGACCCCACGCTCTGCCGGGTGCGGCCGGCCTCGGCGCTCTTGCCCGAGGGTGAGAGCTGGATCGGCGCGACCGAGAAGGCGCGGCAGTCCGACGCCGGCGTGCCGATCGCGTGGGTGCCCTTCGTCTGATGCCCGACGCGCTCGCGGACGCCGCGGCGGCCGAGAGCGGGCGGCCGCTCGCCTACTACGAGGCGGTGCCCTACCTGCTGGTGCTCGAGTCGATCGAGCGCGGCGGCGAGTGGCTTCGTCGCGCCGAGCATCCCGAGCTGCCGGGCTGCGTGGCCGAGGCCCCTTCGGCGCTGGAGGCGCTCGACCGGCTGGACGGCGAGCGGCGACGGGTGCTGCGCGCGATGTGGGAGCGCGGCGCGCCGATCCCGGTGCCGCGGCCGCCGCTGCGCGAGCCGGGCGTCTCCTAGAGTCCCGCGGATCGCCCGCATGCGTCGCGGCCGATGCGCTCGGACGCGAACGGAGGTATTGTACCCCTCGCGATGATCATCGATTGCGACGGGCACATCCTCGAGCCGCCCGATCTGTGGGAGCAATACCTCGAGGCGCGCTACAAGGCCCGCGCCATCCGGATCCGGGTCGGCGACGATGGCTACGAGTACCTGGAGATCGACGGCCGGCGGGCCACCCTGCCCCGTCCCGGCCAGCTCGGCACGCTGGGCGGCATGGGCAAGCGCGTGGACGAGGCGCGGGAGCTGCGCGAGCGCGCCCTGCGCGGCGAGATCCGGCCCGAGGAGATGCGTGGCATCCGCCCGGGACCGGAGCAGACCTATCTCCGCGGCGCCGCCTTCGGCACGATGGACATGAAGGAGCGCGTCCAGCTGCTGGACCGCGAGGGCATGGCGAAGGCGGTCCTCTACCCGACGCTCGGCCTCCTCTGGGAAGCCGAGCTGATGGACGCCGAGCTGTCGGGCGCGTACTGCCGCGCCTACAACCGCTGGATCGCCGACTTCTGCCGCGACTCCGGCGGCCGGTTGATTCCCATCGCGCATCTGTCGCTGGGCGATCCCGCCGAGGCAGCGCGCGAGCTCGAGCGCGCGGTGCGCGACGGCTGCCGCGGCGCGTTCGTCTGCCCCTTCACGATCACGCGCGTGCCCCACGGCGCCCCCGCGCACGACGCGGTGTTCGCGGCCGCGCAGGATCTCGACGTGCCGCTGGCCATCCATCCCACCTTCGAGCCGCCCGCCTGGAACGTGCACCACCGCTACGACAAGTTCGGCTGGGCGGTGTGGTACTTCGACCTCTTCGCCGGCCACGGCGTGATGCAGGCCTTCGCCACCTTCTTCCAGCTGGGCGTGTTCGACCGCTTCCCGCGCCTGCGGGTGGTGGTGCTGGAATCGCAGGCCGGCTGGATCGGCTACTTCCTCGACCGTGCCGACGCCATCTTCGGCGGGACGACGCTGGGCGCGACCGTGCGGCTCCGCGAGACGCCGTCGTACTACTTCAAGCGCCAGTGCTTCATCTCCGCCGACCCGGACGAGCGGACGATCCCCGCCATGATGCAGCTGGTCGGCGAGGACCGCTTCTTCTGGGCCAGCGACTATCCGCATCCCGATCATCCCGGCAACTACCTCGAGGAGCTGAAGGAGATGGTGGCGCCGATGCCGGACTCGGCCCGGCACGCCATCCTGGGCGGCAACGTCGCCCGCGCCTACCACCTCTCCTGATCGGAGGTCCCATGAGCTACAACCGGATCCCGGCGGATGGCCATCTCGATGTGATCTGGCTGCCCCCCGACCTCTTCGTCTCGGAGGCGCCCGCCGCCCTGAAGGACCGCATGCCCTACGTGGCCGACGGGCCCGAACCGGCGGCGCCGGCGGGAGCGCGCGCATGATCACGACCTTCGGCAGCCTCTTCGCGGGCCACGTGGATCTCGACGACGAAGGGCTCGAGGGGACCGCGGCCAACGACCGCTGGCTCTCCGACGAGCGGCTGGCCACCGTCTTCCCCAAGAGCGAGGCCATCGCCCGTCTGATGGACCGGACCGGCTACGACATCTTCTGGCTGGCCGAGCACCACTTCCAGCGCGAGGGGTACGAGTGCATCCCCAACGTGCTGATGCTGGCCCTGCACCTCTGTCATCTCACGAAGAACATCCGGGTCGGCTGCGGCTTCAACATCGCGCCGATGTGGCACCCGATCCGGATGGCCGAGGACTTCGCCACCGTCGACTGGCTCACCAACGGCCGCGTGGTGTTCGGGGTCGGGCGCGGCTACCACACCCGCGAGGTCGAGGCCTTCGGGGCGCCGCTGCTCGATCAGAACGCCAATCGCGAGCTGTTCGAGGAGCAGGTCGAGATCATCATGAAGTCGTTCAACCAGCGGGCCTTCTCGCACCGGGGCAAGCACTACACGATCCCGCCGCGCGTGCCCTACCGCGGCTACGAGCTGGAGGAGATCACGCTGGTGCCGCGGCCCAAGACGCTGCCGGTGGAGTGCTGGCAGCCGGTGGTCAGCGCGAGCCCGCGTGCGCTCGACTTCATGGCGAAGCACGACATCCGCGGCATCATCGGGGGCGGCGCCGCGCCGGGCGGGGCCAACGAGAAGGTGGTCCACGCCTTCCGCGAGGCGCGCGCCCGCGCCGGGCACGAAGGCGAGCCGGGCGAGGGTCTCTGCATCGGCTTCTCGTTCCACATCGCCGACAGCGTGGAGCAGGGCATCCGGGAGGCCACGCCCTTCTTCGAGGAGAACATCAAGATGTTCGCCCAGCTCGGCTTCGTGCCCGGGCTCACTCCCGAGCAGATCGAGGCGGTGGCCGACCCGAAGCGGGCGCGCGGAGCCAACCTGCCGACGCTGCGCCAGGCCATCAAGGCGGGCTCGTGGTTGATCGGGCCGGCCGAGCAGATCACCGAGCAGCTCATGGAGATCCAGCACAAGTACCCGGGCCTCGAGGTCGTCAACGTGGGTCAGCCGGTCGGCACCCCGCAGGCGGTGATCCTCGACCAGCTCGAGCGCTTCTCGACGCAGGTGATGCCGGCCTTCAAGCGCCGCTGACCCGCCGGCCGCCCCGCGCTCGCGTGAGCCCGCTCCCGCCGTTCTTCGCCGCCGACGGGGAGCGCTTCGTTCCGTCCGTGTCGGCACGCGGCCCGTGGAGCCCTCGGCATCAGCACGGCGGTCCGCCCGCCGCGCTCCTCGCGCGCGCCTTCGCGGGCCTGGCCGGGGCCGGTGGGCAGATCGCGCGGCTCACCTTCGACTTCCTGCGTCCGGTTCCCCTCGAGCCCCTGACCGTCGCGACGCGCGTCGTGCGCGCCGGCGCGAAGGTCCAGCGCCTCGCCGGCTCACTCCTCACCGAGGACGACGCCGTCGTGATCGAGGCCACCTGCCTCGTCATGCGCGTGGCCGCCGGCAGCGTGACCGTGCTCCCGGAGCCGCGAACGCCGCCCGTGCCGCCGGCCGAGAGCACGCCATTCGAGCTGCCGCTCATGAGCGGGGACCAGGGCTATCACCGAGCGATGGAGTGGCGACTCGCCAAGGGCGCCCTGGGCCGCGGGCCGACCGCGGCCTGGCTGAGGCCTCGCGTCGCGCTCGTCGCCGGCGAGACGCCGACGCCGCTCGAGTGCCTCGTCACGGCGGCCGACTCGGCGAGCGGCGTGGCGCTGGCCGTCGATCCTCGCACCACCACGTTCGTCAACGGCGACCTGACGATCGCCCTGCATCGCGCTCCCACCGGCGAGTGGACCTGCCTCGACGCCGCCACCAGCGGCGAACGCCACGGCATCGGGCTCGCGCGGGCGCGGCTGTGGGACACGGCGGGCCTGGTGGGTCGCTCGCTCCAGACGCTGCTGCTGGAGCCGCGAGCGGACCGCTAGCTCGCCCTCGCGGCCTGGAGGGCACTATAATCCGGTTCCGGAGGACCACCATGGCGACAACTCCCGTGAAGGCACCGCAGGCGCTGGCCGAGACGAGACGGTGGGCCGCGCCGGGGTCGAAGTCGGCCGCGCTCTTCGCGCGGGCCCAGGGCGTGATGCCGGGCGGCAACACGCGGACGACCGTCTACATGGCGCCCTACCCGCCCTACGCGGCGTCGGGCGACGGCTGCTGGATCACCGACGTGGAGGGCGATCGCCGGCTCGACTGCCTGAACAACTACACCGCGCTGATCCACGGTCACGCGCATCCCGCCATCGTGGAGGCGGCGACGCGGCGCCTCGCCCTGGGCTCCTCGTTCCCCCTGCCCACCCCGGAGGAGGTGGAGCTGGCCGCGCTCCTCTGCGAGCGTGTGCCCTCGGCCGAGCGCGTGCGCTTCACCAACTCGGGCAGCGAGGCGGTGATGATGGCGATCAAGGGCGCGCGGGCCTGGACCGGCCGGCCGAAGATCGCCAAGTTCGAGGGCGCCTACCACGGCTCCTACGACTACGCGGAGGTGAGCCTCGCCTCGTCGCCTCAGCACTGGGGTAGCCTGGCCGCGCCGGCCAGCACGCCGTATTCCAAGGGCGTGCCGCCGGCGGTCCTCGACGACGTGGTGGTGCTGCCGTTCAACCACGCCGAGCTGGCGGTGGCGCGCATCGAGCGCGAGGCCCGGCACCTCGCGGCGGTGCTGGTCGACCCCATCCCGAACCGCGTGGGCCTGATCCCGGCGCAGCGCGACTTCCTGCGCGCGCTGCGCGAGGTGACGTCGCGGCACGGCATCGCGCTCATCTTCGACGAGGTGATCACCTTCCGGGTCGGCTATCACGGAGCGCAGGGGGTGTTCGGCGTCACCCCGGATCTCACCACGCTCGGCAAGATCATCGGCGGCGGCTTCCCGGTGGGTGCGGTGGTCGGCCGGGCCGACGTGATGGCGGTGTTCGATCCGACCGGCGGCAAGCCGGCGGCGCCGCACGGCGGCACCTTCAACGCCAACCCGGTGACGATGGCCGCCGGGCTGGCCGGCATGCGGCTGCTGACGCCCGACGCCTTCGGCCGGCTCGACGAGCTGGGGGCGAAGCTCCGCGCGAGCCTCGAAGCCTGCTTCAAGCGCGCCGGCGTGCCCGGCGCGGTCACCGGAATGGGCTCGCTCTTCCGCCTGCATCCGACCGATCGCGAGCTGATCGACTACCGCAGCACGCGCACGACGCCGGAGGAAGACGCGCGCCTGCACCGCATGGTGCGCGGGCTCATGGAGCGCGGCGTGCTGATGTCGATCACCGGGCTCGGCTGCCTCTCCTCGCCGATGGGCGACGCGGAGCTGGAGAGCCTGGTCGAGACGTTCGCGGCCGTGCTGGCCGCCGAGAGCGCCCCCGGGAACGGAGGATGATCCAGACCGACGCGCTCACGCTGGCCCGCCGGATCCGCACCAAGGAGATCTCGCCGGTCTCGGTGGTCGAGGCGGTGCTGCAGCGGATCGAGGCGCTCCAGCCCACGGTGAACGCCTTCGTCACCGTGACCGCGGACGAGGCGCGGGAGGCCGCCCGCCGGGCCGAGGCGGCGGTGATGGCCGGCGAGCGGCTCGGCCCGCTCCACGGCGTGCCGTTCTCGGTGAAGGACCTGCTGTTCACCGAGGGCACGCGGACGACGATGGGCTCGCTCATCTTCGCCGACCAGGTGCCGACCGAGGACGCGGTGCCGGTGCGGCGGCTGCGGGAGGCCGGCGCGATCCTGATCGGCAAGACGACCACGCCCGAGTTCGGCCACAAGCCCTTCACCGACAGCCCGCTGTTCGGGGCAACCCGCAATCCGTGGGACCTCTCGCGCACCGCGGGCGGCTCGTCGGGCGGCGCCGCCGCGGCGGTGGCCACCGGGCAGGGGCCGCTGGCCCTCGGCACCGACGGCGGCGGCTCGGTGCGCCTGCCCGCGTCCTGCTGCGGCATCGTCGGGCTCAAGCCCACGCTCGGACGCGTGCCGCACGTGCACCAGGCCGATCTCTTCTCCTCCACGTCCTACATCGGCCCGATGGCGCGGACGGTGGCGGAGGCCACCGCGTGCTTCGACGTCATCGTCGGCTTCGATCCGCGCGATCCGTACTCGCGGCCGGAGCCGTCCGACGACCCGCGCGAGGTCACGGTGCGCGGGCTGCGGATCGGCTGGCTTCCGCGCGTGGGCAACCACCTGGTCGATCCGGAGGTGCTCGGAGAATGCGAGGGCGTGGTGGGCTACCTGGAGGGCCAGGGCGCTCACGTCGAGACCATCGAGGAGGACCTCTCGGCGTTCGAGCGCACGTTCCTGATCGGGCTGCAGGCCGGCCTCGCCGCGCGGGTGGGCCCGCACATGGCGACGTTCGGCGACAAGGTCGCGCCGAGCCTGCGCGAGTCCGTCGAGCGCGGGGCGCAGTGGACCGCGGTGGACTGGGTGAACGCGCTGGGCCAGCGGACCGCGATGTACCGGCGCGCGCACGGCTGGCTGCAGCGCTTCGACTTCCTGGTCTCGCCCACGCTCTCCCGCCCCGCCCTCCCCGTCGATCACGACGCCTTCCGTCCGATCTCCATCGCCGGGCAGGTCGCCGGCTCGATCCGCGGCGCCTGGTATCCGTATCTCTGGCCGTTCAATCTGTCGGGCCACCCGGCGGTGTCGCTGCCGTGCGGCTGGTCGTCCGACGGCCTGCCCATCGGCCTGCAGATCGTCGGCCCCTGGTACGGAGATCGCCGCGTGCTCGCCCTCGCCGGCCACCTCGAGCGCGAGCGCCCGTGCGCGCGCCCGATGCCGCTCTAACCCGCTCGCTCCGGAGGCACGTCATGCCGCTCTCGCCCAAGGGCTTCCCGGTCCTGCTCAGCTTCGACATCGACGCCGAGACCATGTGGACCGCCCGCGACCCCAAGAACGCCGAGCGCCCCATCGTGATGAGCCAGGGCGCCTACGGCTGGAAGGTCGGCATGCCGCGCATCCTCGACCTGCTCGCCCGCTACGGGCTGCGGGTGACGTTCTTCGTGCCGGGCCTCGTGATGGAGCAGCGGCCGGCCATGGTGGAGGCGATCCTCAAGGCCGGTCACGAGATCGCGCACCACTCGTGGTCGCACGCCTGGATCGTCAACCTCACGCTCGAGCAGGAGCGTGAGGAGATGGACCGGGGCATCGAGATCATCCAGCGCATGACCGGGCGGCAGCCGGTCGGCTACCGCTCGCCCGCCGCCGAGTTCAGCCCGCACACCCTGAAGATGCTCGCCGAGTACGGGTTCGGCTATTCCTCGAACTACTTCGACGACGACTCGCCCTACCTGCATCGCATCGACGGCCGGCTGACCGACATCGTGGAGTTCCCGTTCGCCTGGGTGCTCGACGACGCGCCGTTCTTCCAGTACTCGATCACGCTGCCCGGGCGCACCATGCAGGCGCCGTCGGCGGTGTTCGAGGCCTGGCGGCGCGAGTTCGACGTGCTCTACCGCGAGGACCGCTACTTCTGCCTCGCCATGCACCCGCAGATCATCGGCCGGCCCTCGCGCATCACCCTGCTGGAAGAGCTGATCAAGTACATCCTCGGGCACTCCGGGGTATGGCTGGCCCGCTGCGACGAGGTGGCCGACGCGCTCCGCCCGGTGCTGCGCGCGGAGGCGCGCGCGTGAGGCTCCGCGGGCGCCGGGTGCTCGTGACCGGCGCCGCCTCGGGCATCGGGCTGGCGATCACGCGGCTCTTCCGGGCGGAAGGCGCTCGCGTGGCCATGCTCGATCGCGACGCGGCGGGGCTCGAGAAGGCGCATGCGGACGGCGCGGTCACCGCGACCTGCGACGTGGCCGACGAGCGCCAGGTGCGGGACGCCGTCGCGCGGGCGGTGACCACGCTGGGCGGGCTCGACGGGGTCGTCAACAGCGCGGGGATCGATCTGATGCGGCCGTTCGAGCAGATGACCGCGGCGGAATGGGCGCGCATCCTGGCGGTGGACCTCACGGGGCCGATGCTCGTGTGCCACGCCGCGCTGCCCGCGCTCAAGCGGGCTGGCCGCGGGACCATCGTGAACATCGCCTCCGGCGCGGCGCTGCGCCCGCTCGAGCAGCGGACGGCCTACTGCGCGGCGAAGGCGGGGCTCGTCATGTTCGGCAAGACGCTGGCGGTGGACCTGGCCGCCGACCGCATCCGGGTCAACGCCATCTGCCCGGGCATCATCGACACCCCGCTGTTCCGGTCATCGTGGGAAGGCGCGGCCGATCCGGAGGCCGAGCTGGCGCGCATCCTCGACCGCTACGTGATCAAGCGGCCGGGCCAGCCCGAGGAGATCGCGCAGGCCGCGCTCTATCTCACCAGCGACGAGTCGTCGTTCGTGACCGGCGCCGCGCTGGCCGTCGACGGCGGGCGCACGTTTCACTGAGCCAGATCACCCGACGAACACGCCCCCCGACGGGTGCAGGATCTCCCCCGTGAAGAACGCCGCGTCGTCGGAGGCCAGGAACAGCGCGGTGGCCGCGACCTCGTCCACCGTGCCGTAGCGGCCCATCGGCGTGAGGCCCATGGCCCAGCGGCTGCGGTCGGCGTCCGAGCGCAACGGCGCGGTCATCGGCGTCTCGATGAAGCCGGGGCCGATGGCGTTGACGCGGATCCCGTTCCGCGCCAGCTCCTGCGCCAGGCATTTCGTCGCCATCCACACGCCGGCCTTGCTGATGCTGTAGGCGCCGCCCGCCGACGGCATCCGCGACATGATCGAGCCCAGGTTGATCAGGCTGCCGCCCCGCCGGTTGGCGACCATCCAGCGGGCCGCCGCGCGGTTCGAGAAGATCACCCCGTAGAGATTCACGTCGATCACCGAGCGGAAGCGGTCGATCGGCATGTCGAGCATGGTGAACGGCTTGGTGGACGCCGCGTCCGGCCGCGGGCTCCCCACGCCGGCGGCGGCCACCAGCACGTCCACCGCGCCGAACGCCTGCACGCAGGCCGCGATCATCGCGTCGTTGGCCGCCTCCGCGGTGATGTCGGTCTGAAGCGCCAGGGCCTTGCGGCCCAACGCCTCGACGCAACGCGCGGTCTCCTCCGCACCGCCTTTGTCGAGGTCGGCGACGCACACCGTCGCGCCCTCCGAGGCGAAGCGGAGCGCGCAGGCGCGGCCGATGCCGCTGCCGCCACCGGTGATGACTGCGATCCTGCCTTCGAGCCGTCCGGGCATCTCGTCCTCCTTGGGATTCGGGGGCCTTACGCTTCCCCCTCACCCTGCCCTCTCCCCAGGGGGAGAGGGTAAGTGGCCTCGCCTGCCGGTGACCTCGCCTGCCCTCTCCCCAGGGGGAGAGGGTAAGTGGCGGGTCAGATCATCCAGCGGCCGCCATCGATCAGGATCGACTGGCCGGTGATGTAGCGCGCGTCGTCGCTGGCCAGGAAGGCGACCACGCCGGCCACGTCCTCGGGCTCGGCCACGTAGCCCATCGGCACGCTGTTCCGCACCCGGTCGATCACCTCGCGCGGCAGCCGGTCGTGGGCGCGCGTGCGGATGGCCCCGGGGCACACCGCATTGACGTTGACCTGGAACGGGGCCAGCTCGCGGGCCAGCGAGCGAGTGAACCCGACCACCCCCATCTTGGCCGCCGAGTAGTCCACGAAGCCGACGTCGCCGTAGAACGCCGACTCGGTGGACATGTTGACGATGCGCCCGCTGCGACGCGCGCGCATCTCCTCGACGGCCAGACGGGTGGCCCGCATGGTCGCGAGCAGCGAGACCTCGATGACGAAGCGCCACGTCGCTTCCTCGGAGGCGTGGAACTCGCTGGCCCGCTCGCGGGCGGACTGGCCGACGTTGTTGAACAGGACGTCGATGCGGCCGAAGCGCCGGCGGATGGCCGCAAAGGCCTCGGCCACCGCGCGCTGATCGGTCCAGTCCGCGGTGATCGGCAGCACCTGCCGCCCGGCGGCCTCGATCTCCCGGGCCACGCTCAGGAGCGCGTCGCCCTCCCGATCGACCACCACCAGGTCGGCGCCCTCGCGGGCGAGGCGCAGCGCGCTGGCCCGGCCGATGCCGTTGGCCGCGCCGGAGACGACCGCGACCCGGCCGGTGAACCGCCTTCCCGTCAAAGCTGCCATGATGGACCCTCTCCTCGGAATCAGACGAAGCGGTGGAAGCCGATCCAGCGCTCGGCCACCGCCAGCCCGAGCCCGGTGACGACGATCAGCAGGGTCGAGACCGCGGCGATCGACGGATCGACCCCGTACTCGATGGCGGTGAAGATCTTCACCGGCAGCGTCATCTGGCCGGCGCCCAGCAGGAAGATCGACACCGGCACGTTGTCGAACGACACGATGAACGAGAACAGCGCGCCCGCCGCCACCCCCGGCCGGATGAGCGGCAGGGTGACCGTGAAGAATGCCACCGGCCCGCTCGCGCCCAGAACCCGCGCCGCGTTCTCCAGCTCGGGGTCGATGCCCTGCAGGCTCGCGGTCACCGCCCGCACCACGTACGGCACCGTGATGACCATGTGGGCGAGCGCCAGCCCGACGAAGGTGCCGTTGACATGGATCAGCGCGAAGAACTGCAGCAAGGCCACCCCGACCACCACGCCGGGGAACACGAGCGGCGCGTTCAGCAGCGCGGCGACGCCGGCGCCGCCCGTCACCCGGCGCCGGATGAGGGCGAAGGACGCGGCGATCCCGGCCCCGAGCGATCCCGCGGTGGCCACGAGCGCGAGCAGGACGCTCCAGACGATGGCGTGCACGTACTCCGGGTCGCTCAGGACCTTGGTGAACCAGCTCAGGGTCAGGCCGCGCGGCGGGACGGTCAGGTAGGAGGTCCGGCTGAGCGAGGCGAGCACGATCACCACCACCGGCAGCATGAGGAAGGCGAAGACGAGGGTGACCCACGCCCGCAGCAGCCACGTCCGCGCGCGGGCCGCGGTCACACGCGCGCTCCCGTGCGCCGGGCGAGGCGGCCCGACAGATAGACCAGCGCCAGCACCATCACGGTGAGCAGCAGCGACTGGGCCGAGCCGGCCGGCCAGTTCAGGCGCGAGAGGAACTCGTCGTAGATGAGCGTCGACATGACCTGGTAGGTCGGCCCCCCGAGCAGGCGCGGCGTCACCAGCGCGCTGATGGTCAGCACGAAGACCAGGATCGAGCCCGACAGGATGCCGGGCGCCGACAGCGGCAGCGTGACCCGGAGGAAGGCGCTGCCCCAGGAGGCGCCCAGCACGCGCGCGGCGTCCTCGACGTCGCGCGGGATGTTCTGGATGGCGCCGATCAGCACCAGCACCATGAACGGCAGGAAGATGTGGGTCAGGCCGATGAGGAGCCCGGCGAAGTTGAAGATCAGCTTCACCGGCGACTCCACCAGCCCCAGCGCCTGGAGCGCCTGGTTCACGAGACCGTTCTGGGCGAGCAGCGCGATCCAGCCGAACGTGCGCACCACCAGGTTCAGCAGGAGCGGAAAGACCACGAGGATCGTGAGCCAGTTGCGCCAGCGCGAGGACGTGCGCGCGAGGAAGAAGGCCAGCGGATAGCCGACGATCAGCGTCGAGCACGTGACGGTGAGCCCGAGCGCGAGGGTGCGACCGATGATCTCGAGGTAGTAGGAGTCGGTCAACAGCTTGACGTAGTGGCGGGCGGTGAAGCCGCTCGTGATGCCGACCAGCGGCACGTACGGCCGCACGCTGGTCGGCACCAGCATGGCCACCGGCACCACGAACGCGACGGTCAGCAGCACGAGCGCCGGCGCGAGCAGCCGCCCCCCGCCCCCGCGCGTCATCGCGACCCTCCCGGACCTGCGCCCGGCAGCAGGATCACGTCCTCCGGGCTCCACTCGACGCGCGCGCGAGACCCGCGCGGGAGCGGCCGCGCCGAGCCGGGTGCCGCGATCTCCATCTCGCGCCCGCCGGCCAGCTGAATGACGTAGTGGTGCGCCTGCCCCGCGAAGGCGTGGAACACCACTGTGACCGCGAACTGGTTGGGGCGCCCGACCGGCATGGCCTCGCCCTCGGCGGACTCGATGCGAATCGCCTCCTGCCGGAGGGCCACGCTGACCGGCGCGCCCACCGCCAGGCCGGCCCGGGCGGCCGCCACCACCGAGAGGCCGCCGCCGTCGAGCCGCACCACCGTGCCCGCCGCGTCGGTCCCGGCCACCGTGCCGGCGAGGAAGTTTGCGCGCCCGAGGAACCGCGCGACGAACGCGGTGGCGGGCCGGCGATAGACCTCCTCCGGCCGGCCCACCTGCTCCACGCGCCCGGCCTCCATCACCACCACGCGGTCGGACAGGATGAGCGCCTCCGCCTGGTCGTGAGTGACGAAGATCATCGTGGTGCCGAGGCGCTCCTGCAGCCGCTTCAGCTCCACGCGCATCTCGTCGCGCAGCAGCGCGTCGAGGTTGGACAGCGGCTCGTCGAGGAGCAGCACGCGCGGCTCGGTGACGAGCGCCCGGGCCAGCGCCACGCGCTGCTGCTGGCCACCCGACAGCTCGCGCGGGTGCCGCGCCCCGAGCGGGCCCAGGCGCACCAGCTCCAGCATGCGCTCGACGCGCGGCGCCAGGTCGGCGGCGCCGACGCCGCGCCGGCGGAGGCCGAAGGCCACGTTCTCGAACACGGTCATGTGCGGGAAGAGCGCGTATGACTGGAAGACGAGCCCGAGGTTGCGGCGGTGGACGGCCACCTGCGTGATGTCCTCGCCGGCCAGCACGATCCGGCCGGCGTCCGGCTCGACGAGCCCGGCGACCATGCGGAGCAGGGTGGACTTGCCGCAACCGGAGGGGCCCAGGAGGGATACGAACTCGCCGGGCGCGGTGTCGAGCGAGACGTCGTCCACCGCGACCACCGCGCCGAACGACTTGCGCAGCCCGCGCAGCGCGAGCGCCGGCGCGGCGCCGCTCACCGGAGACGGCGCGCGCGCCGCCGCGTCAACGCGCGATCTCGCGCCCCCAGCGCTCCGACCACTCCGGGAACTTCCGGGCCACCAGATCGGTGTCGGGGAAGAACATGCGCTGCACCAGCGGGCCGTAGGGCACGAGCTTGGCCAGGTCGGGCGGCAGCTGCACCTTCTTGTTGGTCGGTCCGGCGAACTGCGACTGCCCGAAGCAGAGCTGGCCCTCCGGCGCGAGCAGCGTCGCGATGTACTTCTGCGCGAGGTCCCGCTTCGTGCTCGCCTTGGGCACCGACACCGTCGGCACGATGCCGATCGCGCCCTCGCTCGGGTACGCGGCGGCCACCGGCACGCCCTTCAGCGCGGCGGCGCCGGTCCGGTCCGTGTACCAGACGGCCAGAGCGATGTCGCCCCGCTCGAACAGCGGGATGATCTGGTCCGGCTGCGTGTACATCATCTGCACGTTGGGCTTGAGCTTCTTGATGGCCTCGAAGCCCGGGTCGATGTTCTCCACCGAGCCGCCGTTGAGCCGCGCCGCCGCCATCAGGAACTGCTGGCCGGAGGTGCCCGAGATGTCCGGGATCGCCAGCTTGCCCTTCCACTCGGGCTTCCAGAGATCCGCCCACGAGGTGGGCGGCGTCTTCACCAGGTTCGTGTTGTAGGTGATGATCGTTCCCGCGAACATCATCGAGACCCAGTACCCGTCCTTGTCCCGCGAGGCGTCGTAGAGATCGTTCCAGTGCTCGATCCTGGCGGGCTCGAGCGGCTGCAGCAGGCCTTCCGCCTTCACCTGCTTGACGATCTGGCTGTCCATGTACGCCACGTCGAACTCGGCCCGCGAGCCGGCCGCGCGCATCTTCGCGGCGGTCTGCACCGAGCTGCCCAGCACGTACTTGACGGTGGAGCCGGTGGCCTTCTCGAAGGCGGCGGCGTGGCACTTCTTCGAGTTGTCGACGAAGGTGCCGCCGAAGGTCGCCACCACCAGCTCGTCGGCGGACGCCGGTCCGGCGAGCGCAGCGGCGAGCAGGCACACCAGCATGATCAGGCGCGAGACGGTCATGGTCGAGGCTCCTCCCGGGCGTGTGGGTGGCGCGATTATTCGCCAGCCGCGGCGGACAAGTCAACCGCCGATCGCCCGCGCCGCCGACGCTCACGCTTGACGCGGTCGGCTCCGGGGAGGAGGATGGCGCGACGCGGGCCGGCCTCGCGCGGGCGGGCCGGACGTCTCGACGGCACCTCACGGCAACCTCTGACCCGGAGGGCGGCATGACCGACCGCAGCGAGCACCCGATCGATTCCCCGGCCCACCCGACCCGGCGCGCATTCCTCGAAGCGGGCGCGATCGCCCTGCTCGGGCTCGCCGCGCCGCCGCTCGCGGGGCCGGCCGCCGCCCAGAATCCCAAGCGCGGCGGCACGCTCGTCGTCGCCGCCGACGTCAGCCCGCCCGGCCTCGACCCGCAGAAGTCCGCGGCGGCCCACAGCTGGATGATCGCGGAGCACGTCTACGGGAATCTGCTGCGCCGGGACGCCAGGATGAACATCGTGGGCGACCTGGCCGAGTCGTGGCAGGTGGTCAACGACACGACCTACGTGTTCAAGCTCCGCAAGGGCGTGACGTGGCACCACGGCCGCGACCTCGTGGCCGAGGACGTGAAGTACTCGTTCGAGCGCATGCTCGACGAGAAGACCGCGTCGCCCTGGCGCTCGAACTGGCAGATCATCCAGCGCGTCGAGGCCCCGGATCGCTCGACGGTGCGCTTCGTCATCAAGCGACCGTTCGCCCCGCTCCTGTCGTACCTGGCCACCCCGCACTACTCGGCGATCGTCCCGCGCGACATCGTCGAGAACCGGGGCGACCTCCAGAAGGAGGCCTCGGGCACCGGGCCTTTCATGCTCGAGCGCTTCGTGCCCGACAACACCGTCGTGCTCAAGCGGAACCCGAAATACTTCGACGCGGGCCTGCCCTACCTCGACGGGCTGGAGTACCGGATCATCCCGGACGAGGCGGCTCGACTGGCCGCGCTGCGGGCCGGCACCGTCCACTACCTCTGGTCGGTGGATCCGCTGATCGATCGCCAGCTGCAGGGCGCCGCCGGCGTGACGCTTCGCGAGCCCGACGGCTATTGCGCCCAGCACGGCATGGCCTTCAACCAAACCAAGGCGCCCTTCACCGACGCGCGCGTGCGGCGCGCGGTGAGCGTGGGCATCAATCGAAAAGAGATCATCGCCAGCGTCCTGCGCGGGCACGGGGCGATCACCACGAAGATCCCACCGTGCGACGCTCCGTTCGGCTACAACGGCGACGAGAAGGGCCTGCCGTACTACATCCACGACCCGGCGCAGGCCCGGCGTCTGCTCGCCGAGGCCGGCCTCGGCGGCGGGCTCGACACCACCCTCGAGGTGTCCCCGCGCTTCCCCCAGACCATCCGCACCGCCGAGGTGATGAAGGAGCAGCTGGCGGCGTCCGGCATCCGCGTGACGCTCAAGCAGGTGGAGTGGGGCGCCGCGCTGAAGAACTTCGTCCGCACCGAGTACGACGGCATGAGCATGATCCCGCTGGTGTGGCAGCCCGACCCGGACGCCCACGTGTACGACATCTTCCACAGCGGGTCGCACATCAACCTCGGCAAGTTCAAGGATGCGCGGGTGGATCAGCTCCTCGAGCAGGGCCGCACCACGCTCGATCGCGACAAGCGCGTGGCGATCTACCGCGACCTGCAGCGCCACATGGCCGAGGAGGCGTATCTGATCTTCCCCTACGCGTCGGGCGCGACGGAGGCGCTGAGCGACTCCGTGAAGGGCTACATCTCGCTGCCCGGGGCGCAGCCGGGCAGCCGGAGCCGACAGTTCTTCAAGCAGACGTGGCTCGACCGCTGAGGCGCGGGGCCGGGCCCCGCTGATCGCATGGCCACCTACGTCGGCAAGCGGCTCCTGCTGCTGATCCCGACGCTGCTCGGGGTGTCGGTGGTGGCCTTCCTGCTGATTCACCTGATCCCGGGCGACCTCGTCACGATCCTGCTCGGGATCACCGCGGGCCAGAACGAGCAGACGCGTCAGACCCTGATCCACGCGCTGCATCTCGATCGCCCTCTCGCGATGCAGTACCTCCTGTGGCTGGGCGACGTGCTGCGCGGCGACCTCGGCCACTCGCTGGTGTCCGGGTTCTCGGTGCGCGACGAGCTGGCCCGGAGCTATCCGGTGACGCTCCAGCTGGCCCTGATGGCGATGACCATCGCCCTCGCGGTCGGCATCCCGCTCGGCATCCTCGCGGCCACCCGGGCCGGCCGCGCCCTCGACGCCTCCACCCGGGTGTTCTCGCTGCTCTTCATCTCGGCGCCCGCCTTCTTCATCGGCACGGTGCTGATCATCGCGGGCGCGCGATACGCGCCCTGGCTGCCCACGCTCGGCCACGTCCCGTTCGCCGAGAGCCCGCTCCGGAGCCTGGTGACCATGCTGCCGGCGGCCGCCTCGCTCGGCCTCGCCATCTCCGCGATCATCGCGCGCTTCACCCGCAGCAGCATGCTGGAGGTGCTCGGCCAGGACTTCGTGCGCACCGCGCGCGCCAAGGGCGTGGCCGACGCGGTCGTGGTCTACAAGCACACCCTGCGCAACGCGCTCATCCCGGTGGTCGCGATGGCCGGCACCCAGTTCGTGTACCTCATCGGCGGCGCGGTCATCATCGAGGAGGTCTTCGCGCTGCCCGGCATGGGACGCCTGGTCGTCAACGCGATCTACCAGCGCGACTACACGATGATCCAGGGCGCGGTGCTGCTGCTCACGTCGGCCGCGGTGCTGGTCAACCTGGGCGTCGATCTGCTCTACCACGTGATCGACCGCCGGATCCTCTACGCGTGAGCCACCGCGCCGGCACCACCACCCCACGGCTCGCGCGCCGGGCCCTGCGCAGCGGATCGCTGCTGGTCGGCGGACTCATCGTGGTCGTCCTCCTGGCCGCCGCGCTCTTCGCGCCGTGGCTGGCGCCGTACGCGCCCACCCGGATCTTCCCGGGCGCGGAGATCCGGCCGCCCGGCCCCGAGTTCCTGCTCGGCACCGACGAGGTCGGCCGCGACATCCTGAGCCGCGTGCTGCACGGCGCGCGCGTGTCGCTCGGCGTGGCGATCCCATCGGTCGCGCTGGCGGTGGTCGGCGGCACCACGGTAGGCGTCAGTCTCGGCTACTGGGGCGGCGCGCCCGATCTGGTCGCCATGCGCCTCTTCGACATCCTCTTCGCGTTTCCCCCGATCCTCCTGGCCATCGCGCTGGTCGCGGCCCTCGGCCCGAGCCCCGTCAACCTCGTGCTCACCATCGCGGTGCTGACGCTGCCCCAGTTCGCGGTGCTCGCGCGCGGCGCCACCCTGGCGCTCACGCCGCAGGACTTCGTCCAGGCCGCGCGCGCCCTCGGCGCCTCGCACGCCCGGATCCTCGGCCGGCACGTGCTGCCCAATCTCGCGGCCACCCTCGCGGTGCAGGCGAGCCTGAGCCTCTCGATCGTGATCCTGGTGGAGGCGGCGCTCTCCTTCCTTGGCCTGGGCACCCAGCCGCCCGCGCCGAGCTGGGGCGGCATGCTGAGCCGCGGCCGCCAGTACATGACCATCGCGCCGTGGCTGGTGCTGGCGCCGGGGCTCGCCATCATGCTCGCGGTGCTCGGCTTCAACCTGCTCGGCGACGCCCAGCGCGATCTGCTGGATCCGCGGCGCGCGGGAGCGCGCGGGAGGAGCGCATGAGCCCATCCGTCCGGATCGCCGCGGTGCAGGCCCGCCCGGTGTCCGATCTCTTCGACGACATGTGGAACGGCGGCGACGTGGCCCGCGCGGTCGAGCTGCTCGAAGCCGCGGCGCGCGGCGGCGCCGGCTGCGTGTGCTTCCCCGAGCTGTACCCGCGCGTCGGCGAGGCCGAGGTGTGCGCGGCGGCGCGGCGGCTGGGCGTCTTCGTGGTGGCCGGGCTGATCGAGGGCACGCGCGAGCGCTGGCACAACACCGCGACCCTGATCGGCCCCGACGGCCGCATCCTCGCCCGGCAGCCCAAATGCTTCCCGACGCAGAACGAGATCGACAACGGGGTCGTGGCCGGCCAGGGCTACCAGGTCGTCGAGACCGACATCGGCCGGCTGGGCTCGGTGATCTGCGCCGACTTCGCCTTCTTCTCCGACGGGGCCGAGGCCCTCGTCGAGCAGCGCGCGGACATCATCTTCAACCCGTCGTGGTGGTTCGCGCTCGGCGAGGCCTATCCCGGCACCGTCATCGGCCGCCACATGCAGTACGGCAAGCCGGTGATCGGCGTGGACATCGCGGCGTGCGCGCTGCGGCTCCGCGGCGCCGACGGCCGGCCGGTGGAGCGCTTCCCGCGCGCCGGCGGCTACAGCACGGTATGCGTGACGCCGCCCATCGCCTCGCTCGACGAGCTGGCCGCCTGGTTCCGGACCAAGCCGGGCGGGACCAATTCCGCGCACGGCTTCGTCCAGACGCTCGGGGAGGACGAGGGCATCCTCTACGCAGACGTCGACATCGACGCGGCCCGGCGATTCCCGGGCTACTTCTACCGTCAGACCGCTGCCGACCTTCGCTAGCTGCCGACAACCGCTCGAGCCCGTCCGGCACCTCGGACCAGCCGTGTGGCCGCCACATGCCCACCCGAGCGCGCGCGGTTGTCCCCCTTGCCGGTGCCCCGCCTTGACCACCCGCGGCCGGCGGCGCATCATGCAGCCGAGGCTGGACTCGCTGGTCACATCGTCACTCCAGTGGGAGGGATCACCATGAAGACCGTCGGCATCGACCGCACGCGCCCCCTCCATGCCGAACCCAAGACGGGTCACAACCGCTGGCACCCGGACATTCCGCCCGCGGTCGAGGTGGACGAGGGCGAGGAGGTCGCGCTCGAGACGCGGGACGGCATCGACGGACATCTCAACGCGAAGTCGACCGAAACCGACTTCGCCTCGCTCCGGGTCGGGGCGATCCATCCCCTGACCGGTCCGGTGCTCGTCAAGGGGGCGCGGGCCGGTGATCTGCTGGAGGTCGAGTTCGTCGACATCGTGCCGCAGCGCTGGGCCTTCACCGCCATCATTCCCGGGCTCGGCTTCCTTCGCGATGTCATGACCACGCCGTTCCTGGTCCACTGGGACATCGCCGACGGCTGGGCGACCTCGCGCCAGCTGCCGCGGGTGCGCATCCCGGAGGGCTCGTTCATGGGCGTCTCCGGTGTCGCGCCCTCGCACGCACAGGTCGACGCGTGGGCCCGACGCGAGGCCGAGCTGCTCGCCCGGGGCGGCCTCGTGTTCCCGCCCGACCCCGGCGGCGCCGTTCCGGCTTCCGGCCCCGCCGCGACTCACGGACTTCGCACGCTGCCGCCCCGCGAGAACGGCGGCAACTTCGACGTCAAGCAGCTGACCAAGGGCTCGCGGCTGCTGCTGCCGGTGGCGGTCGACGGCGCGCTGTTCTCCACCGGCGACGGCCACTTCGCCCAGGGCGACGGCGAGGTCTGCGTGACCGCGGTGGAGATGGGCGCGACGTGCGTGGTGCGCTTCCGCGTGCATCGCGGTGAAGCGGAGCGGAAGGGCATCCGCTGGCCGCGCTTCCAGCACGGTGAGTACTTCCTCGATCCCCGCTTCGCCGTCCCTCAGAAGTTCAGCGCCACCATGGGCATGCCGGTGGACGACACGGGGGTCAACCAGGGCGAGAACCTCACGCTGGCGTGCCGCAATGCCCTGCTCAACATGATCGCCCTGCTCCAGGAGCGCGGCTACACGCGGGAGCAGGCCTACTGCATCTGCAGCGTCGCGGTGGATCTGCGCGTCAGCAACGTGGTGGACGTGCCGAACTACGTCGTCTCCGCGCTACTGCCCGAGGACATCTTCCAGGCCTGATCGGACCCGGAGGTACGCGATGGCCATCCAGCTCGATCACGTCATCGTCCCGTCCCGCGAGCCCATCGCGGCGGCGCGGGCACTTGCGCGGCTGCTCGACGTGCCCTGGCGCGAGTCGCAGGGCCCGTTCACGCCGGTCTACGTCAACGAGGCGCTCACCTTCGACTTCGCCGACCGCGAGCAGTTCGAGGCGCATCACTACTGCTTCCGGGTGAGCGACGCGGAGTTCGACGCCATCTTCGGGCGGATCGAGGCGGCGAAGATCCCGTACCGCAGCTCGCCGCTGGGACAGACCGACATGCAGATCAACCGCCGGCTCGGCGGCAAGAATCTCTACTGGCAGGACGGCGACGGCCACCTCTGGGAGATCCTCACCATCAGCTACGCGCGGGCGGACTCGCCGCCGCTCCACGCGAGCGGAAGCCCGATCTCCTAGTCGAGCGGCCCCTGCCGCGTTGCGCTACCCGCGTCCGGGCGCGCGCTTGACGACATGCCGGCCGAAGTGCAGACTCCGCCCATCTCGAGCGGTGGAGGCATCGCGGTGATCAAGACGCAGGTGGTCTGGGCCGTCTCCCTCGCGCTCCTGGCGAGCGTCGCGCTCGCCCCCCTGCCCGCGCTCGCGCAGCGCGGCGGCGGCATGTCGCGCGGCGGGATCGGCGGGGGCGCGGGTCAGACGGCCGGCGGCGGGGCCTTCGTGGCCGGCCGTGGGCGGGGCGGCGGAACGTTCGTGGCCGGCCGTGGGCCGGGCGGCCGTGCCTTCGTCGCCGGCCAGCCGGGCGCCCGCGGGTTCGTCCACGGGCGAGACGGCTTCCACCGCCACCCGTTCTTTCATCGCGGCTTCGGCTCGTTCGGCACCGTCGTCGTGTACGGCGCGCCGTTCGGCTACTGGCCGTACTACGACACCCCGCTCTACAATCCCCCGCTGGCCTATTCCCCGCCGCCCACGTACGTCGTCCCGTACGCCCCGCCGGTGAACGGCACGCTCTCGCTGACCCCGCCTGCTCCTCCGACGCCGAGCGTGGTGGAGTTTCCGACCGGACGTTACGAGCTGCGTGGCGACGGCATCACGGAGCCCTACCGCTGGGTGTGGATCCCGAAGCCCCCTTCGACTCCTCCCGCGGAGCCGCCGTCGCCCGTGCCGCCGACGTCAGGGGATCCGGCACCGACGCGTCACGCCCCGCTGTACCGCTGGACCGACGAGCAGGGAACCGTTCACTACACCGACCGCTGGACGGCCGTTCCGGATCGGTACCGCACCCAGACCAGGCGAGACGAGTCCTCCTGATCCCGACGGGACGCGGAGGAGCGTAGCCGGGCGCGCGCGAGGAGACGTGATCTGTCGGCTCGCCTGACACGTTCCGCCTGACACTGTCCCCGGCGAGGGGCGCGCGCCGCGGCACGAGCCCCCGCTGCATTGTGAACTTCGGCACTTGCATGGTTCGCATCCGCATGGCATCCGGCTTGCCACTGCACGCGCCGGATGAAGCGCTCGCGTCGCTGCTCTCCCCTCGATCGGTCCACCGCATCGGCCAGCCCACACCGCCGGAGCCGGGCCGGGGCCCTGCACGGCGCAAATCGTTCGCATCGCCACGCGGTCCCCGGCCGCTACCTGATCGTCAACGCGGACGACTTCGGCGCGGACGACGGGACCACGCGAGGCATCATCGAGGCGCACGAGCGCGGCATCGTCACCAGCACGAGCCTCATGGTCGACATGCCGGGGGCGCGGGCCGCGGTCGGCGCCGCGCGGGCACATCCGCGGCTGGGCCTCGGCCTGCACGTGAATTTCACCGCGGGCACTCACATCCCCGACCCCGACGACCTGGGCGCGCAGCGGCGGGAGCTGGAGCGGCAGTTCGACCTCTTCTCCGATCTGACCGGCCGCGTGCCGACGCACATCGACTCGCACCACCACATCCATCGCAAGGCGGAGGTCGCCCCGGCTTTCGTCGAGTTCTGCCGGGCTCGCTCCATCCCGCTCCGCGGCTTCGGTGGCGTCGCCTACGTCGGGAACTTCTACGGCCAGTGGACGGTCGGCACCACCGACCTTCGGCACATCAGCCCCGAGTACCTGATGTCGCTGCTGGCCGGTCTCGCGCCCGGCGTCTCCGAGCTGGCCTGTCACCCGGGGGATGCCGACGCCCGCTTCGATCCGGCCTACGACTGGCAGCGGCGCATCGAGCTGGACTCGCTCACCGACCCCCGGGTGCGGCGGACCGCCGCGCGGGAAGGCATCCGGCTGATCAGCTTCGCCGATTGCGCCGACCTCGCTGGCGCCTCACGCGCCGGCGACGCCCGACCCGTGTCGGCCTGACGCCGCCGCGCCTGCATCCCGCTTCGCCGATCCGCGCCGATCCCCTGGCTACTTGACCGCTCCGCATTCGGCGTACTGTAATCGGCGCCATGGAGGGCCGGCTCGAGCTGTTGGGTCAGAGTGCAGCCATGGCGACGGTCCGCGAGACGATCCGTCGGATCGTGGCGCGGCAGCAGGCGGGCCGGCGGCTGCCGTCGATCCTGATCCAGGGCGAGACGGGAACCGGCAAGGGCCTGATCGCCCACCTGATCCACCAGCTCGGACCTCGCGCGCGCGGCGCCTTCGTCGACGTCAACTGCGCGGCCATTCCCGACACGCTGCTGGAGGCCGAGCTGTTCGGCTACGAGCGGGGGGCCTTCACGGATGCCCGGCGCGCCAAGCCGGGCCTGTTCCAGACCGCCCACCAGGGCACGCTCTTCCTCGACGAGATCGGGCTGTTTCCGGAGGCGCTGCAGGCCAAGCTCCTCACCGTGATCGAAGAGCGGGCGGTGCGCCGCCTCGGGGGCACGCACCCCGAGCCGGCGGATGCCTGGATCGTCAGCGCGACCAACGCCGATCTGCCGACCGCGATCAAGGAACACCACTTCCGCGAGGACCTCTACCATCGACTCGCGGTGCTCACCATCAAGCTGCCGCCGCTGCGGGAGCGGGACGGCGACATCCTGCTGCTCGCCGAGCACTATCTCGCGAGCGCCTGCGCCGAGTACGGGCTGCCGCCGAAGACGCTCGCTCCCGACGCGCGCGAGCGGCTCGCCGCCTACTCCTGGCCGGGGAACGTGCGCGAGCTGGGCAACGTGATCGAGCGGGCCGCCCTGCTCGCCGACGGCTCGACGGTGGCCGCGCGCCATCTCGAGCTGCGAGAGGAGGCGCAGCTCGCGTCGGCGCCGGTCCGGAGCCGAGACGCGGCCGGTGCCGGCGGCATCACGATGGGCGACGCCATGCGCGAGCACCTGCGGAGCACGCTCGAGCGGACCGGCTGGAACATCTCGCGGACCGCCGCCATGCTGCAGATCTCGCGGAACACCCTGCGGGCCCGCATCGAGAAGCTGGGGCTGCGCAGCGGGGCCGACGCGCCGGGGACCGCGAGCCGCGCGGAGCGCACGCCGCCGCTCTCGCCGACCGTCGGCGGCTCGGTGCCCGACGGGGCGCTCACCCCGGGCCGGGTCGCCGGCGCTCCATTGCCGGAGGCGCCTCCGCTGCCGCCGATTCGCTGGCAGCGACGGCGCGTCACCTTGCTGCGGGCGTCGCTCGCGGTCGCCCCCGCGGAGGACGACCTCGCCGAGACCAGCCGGGCCCTCGAGCTGCTGGTCGACAAGATCCACACCTTCGGCGGGCGGGTGGAGGAGCTGGGCCAGACCGGGCTCGACGCCTCGTTCGGCCTCGAGCCGATCGAGGATGCGCCCCGCCGGGCCGCCAACGCGGCCATGGCGATCCTCAAGGCGGCCGAGCGCGCGCGCGAGCGGCGCGGCGAGATCCTGCCCGTCCGCATCGGCCTGCACACCGCGCCCTACATGATCGGGCAGATCAGCGGCGCGCCGCAGATCGATCAGGCGGCCAAGCGCCAGGCGGGCGCGATCCTCGACGCGCTCGTGGAGGTGGCCGAGCCGGACTCGGCCGTGGTGAGCGGCGCCACCGTGCCGTTCCTGGAGCGGCGCTTCGCGCTGACCCCGGCGGGGCCCCCCGGCGGACCGGCCGGCCGGATCCACCGGCTGATGGGGCGAGAGCCCGACGGCTTCGGCCCCCTGGCACGCATGGGCCGGTTCGTCGGCCGCGGCTCCGAGCAGGAGCTGCTCCAGAACCGCTGGGCCTCGGCCCTCCGCGGGCGCGGCCAGCTCGTCGGCGTGGTGGGCGAGCCCGGCGTCGGCAAGTCGCGGCTCGTCCGCGAGTTCATCAATGCGCTCGGCGACGGCGAGGCGCTGGTGCTGGAGGCCTCGTCCATCGCGCTCGGCAATCCGGCGCCCTACCTGCCCATCGTCGAGCTGCTCCGCGGCTACTTCCAGCTCGACGTCGGCGAGGAGGCCGACGTCATCCGCGGCAAGGTCACCGACACGATCCGCGGCCTGGACGACAATCTCCTGCCCGCCCTGTCCGCCCTGCTGACCCTGCTCGACGTGCCGGTCCTGGACCCGGCCTGGCAGAGCCTGGCCCCCGTGCAGCGCCGCCAGCGTACCTTCGACGGGGTCAAGCGCCTCCTGCTGCGCGAGACGCGCCGACGGCCGCTGCTGCTCGTGTTCGAGGACGCGCACTGGATCGACGCCGAGACGCAAGCGCTGCTGGACAGCTTCGTCGACGGTCTCCCCGCCGCGCACGGGCTGGTGCTGCTCACCTACCGGCCGGAGTACAGCCACAGCTGGAGCGGCAAGAGCTTCTACACGCAGCTGCGCGTCGATCCGCTCCAGCCGGAGACGGCCGCGGAGCTGCTCGGCGATCTGCTGGGCACGCATGCGTCGCTCCGTCCGCTCACCTCGCGGCTGATCGAGTGGACGGAGGGCAACCCGTTCTTCCTCGAGGAGAGCGTCCGGGCCCTGGTCGAAACCGGCGCGCTGGCCGGCGAGCCCGGCGCCTATCGGCTCACCATGCCGATCGCGAATATCCAGGTGCCGGCGACGGTGGAGGAAGTCCTCGCGGTCCGCATCGACCGCCTCTCCGCCGAGCAATGCCGGCTGCTGCAGTCGGCCGCGGTCATCGGCAAGGACGTGCCGTATCCCATCCTGGCCGCGATCGCCGAGCTGTCGGAGGAGGCCATCGGGGAGAACCTGCATCAGCTCCAGGCCGCCGAGTTCCTCTACGAGACGAGCCCGGCGCCCGAGCTCGAGTACACCTTCAAGCACGCGCTGACGCGCGAGGTGGCCTACGCGAGCCTCGCGCAGGGCAAGCGCACGCTCCACGCCCGGATCCTCGCGGTGATGGAGACGATCTACGCCGACCGGCTCGAGGAGCACATCGACCGCCTCGCGCACCACGCCTTCCAGGGCCACGTGTGGGACAAGGCGGTGGACTACCTGCGGCGGGCCGGCGCCCGGGCCTCGGCGCGATCGGCCAACCGCGATGCGGTCGGCTACTTCGACCAGGCCTTCGCCGCGCTCGCGCACCTGCCGAGCACGCCGGACACGCGGGAGCTGGAGCTCGATCTGCACTTCGAGATTCGCAACGTGCTCCAGACGCTCGGCGAGTTCGGGCCCATGCTCGCGCACCTGCAGAAGGCCGAGGCCCTGGCCCGGTCCCTGGCCGACGATCGAAAGCTGGGGTGGGTCTCGGCCTATCTCACCGACTACTTCCGGCTGACCGGCGATCAGGACCGCGCCATCGAGGCGGGCGAGCGCGGGCGGCGGATCGCCGAGTCGCTCCAGGATTTCCCGCTCCAGGTGGCGACCAACACCTGGCTCGGCCAGGCGCTGTACGGACGGGGCGAGTACCGGCGCGCGGCGACGCTCTTCACCCGGAACGTGGAGAGCCTGGTGGGGAGCCGGCTGACCGAGCGCTTCGGCGCGCCGCAGCCGCGATCCATTCATTCGCGCACCTGCCTGGTCTGGTGCCTGGCCGAGCTGGGCGAGTTCCGCGAGGCCGCGCGTCGGGGCGAGGAAGCCCTGCAGATCGCCCAGCCCCTCGAGCACCCGCAGAGCCTCACCACCGCCTGCGCGGGACTCGGCTATCTCTATCTGCGGCAGGGCCAGGTGGCGAAGGCCATCGCGCTGCTCGAGCGCGGGCTCGAGGCCACGCGCGCCGGCAACATCCCGCTGTGGTTCCCTCGCGTGGCCTCGACGCTCGGGCTGGCCTATGCGCGTGCCGGGCGAACCCGAGAGGGCCTGGCCCTCCTGGAAGACGCGGTGGATCAGGGGCTGGCCATGAAGATGATGGGGGCTCACTCGCTGCTGCTGGTCAGCCTCGGCGAGGGCTACCTGCTCGCCGGCCGCGTCGAGGACGCCGCCGTCGTCGCGGAGCGCGCGCTGAGGCTCGCCCGCGAGCACGTCGAGCGTGGCCACGAGGCGCGAGCCCTCCTGCTCATGGCCGACGTCGCGCTGCGCGCCGACCCGCCGGATCCGGGGCGCGCCGGTGAGCACGCCGCGGCCGCCATGGCCCTGGCCGAGGAGCTCGAGCTCCGGCCCCTCGCCGCCCATTGCCACCTGACGCGGGGGCGGGTCGGCCGCCTCGCCGGCCAGACCGACAGCGCACGCCGCCACATCTCCACGGCCGCCACGCTCTTCCGCGAGATGGACATGGCGCGCTGGCTCGCGGAAGCGGAGAGCGAGCTTCAGCGGACCGGCTGACGCCTCTCCGCGCCCGCCGGCTCCGGATCCGTCCGACCCTCCCGGCCGACCTGGCCCACCCGCGGCCCTCGACCGCTACCGATCCATCATCTCTGCGTCCACGCGTCGCAGGACGATTCCGTGCCCCGCCGCGAGCCGGTGGATCTCCACCCGCAGCGCTTCGAGGGCGTAGGCGTCCAGCCGCGCGGTGAACGCCACGGTGGGCAGGCGGCCGGCGGGTCGGCCCCGTGACGGCGCCCACGGGGCCGACCCTCTGCCTACGAGCTCTTCTTTTTGCGACGGCGGCGCTTCGGCACGACCTTTCCGCGGACGGTCTTGACCACCCGCTTGAGGTCCTTGTGAAATTTGGCCAGCTTTTCCTTGGTCACCGGACCCCTGACTTCCACGACGACCCGGTGCGTTCTCCCTCTCTGAACGGGCTCGCTCGGCATGACGTCCTCCTTTTCGTGGTGTCGCTGGCCGCGATGACGGCCGCTTACGCGCGGGCATCGTGCACCTCGTCGAACAGGGCGGCGACGGGGACGATCCGGGGATGCTCGTCCACGCTGCGCACCATGTAGTGGTCAGCCGACGCGTCGTACACCTCCTCGATGGCGACGGCTTGCCCCACCCCGAGCTTCACGTACGTCGCGGCCATGTTGTGCGCGCCCGTGAAGTCGAGCAGGTTGGTGCCGGCCAGGAATCGGCCGGCGTTGATCTCGGTGACACACGCCTCTCCCCGGGCATTCTCCTTGAGGTCGACGCCGAAGACTCCGGAGGCGCGCGGATCCACGGCGCGGACGGTCCGGACCGCCACGTCCACCACGCGCGGCTCGGTCACGGTGCGCGCCAGCGCCGCGGCCGACGACATGCCGCTCGGATTGCCCCCGACCGTGATGTAGGCCAGCCGCTCGAAGACCTTCACCAGCACGAGCCGGCCCTGCCGCCAGAGGCTCTGGCAGGCGAAATCCCGGCCCGGGAGATATTCGGACAGCGTGAAGCTGGACGCGGGGACGCCGCGCATCGTCTGCCAGTACGCGATCCAGCTCCGCGCTTGCTCCGCGGTGGCCACGGGCACCGCGCCCGACGCATTGGTTCCGCGTCGCATTCGGCACCAGGCGCGCGCCGGACGGCCGAGCCGTCGATAGGCTTCGCCCACGGAGCGAACGCCGGAGAGGGCCAGCGTCCGCGGCACGGGTACGCCGCGCGCTTCGAGATGGCGGGCCAGCACGTACTTGTCCTGGCACAGGGCCACCGTCCGGGCCCTCGGGAGAAACAGGCGACCGCGCCACCGCCTCCGCGCCGACGACAAACGAGCGACCTCGGCGTCGGCGGTGGGGATCAGCAGATCCACTCGCTCGCGGACGGCCAGCCGGCGGAGCGCTCCGACGAAGCCCGCGTGATCGGCGGGCGGGATCAGGAAGCTGCGATCCGCGGCGGACCGCGTCAGCGCGAAGCGATCGTGGTGGGCGCCCAGGATGGGCCAGCCGCCCTCGGCGGCACGCAGGCTGCGGATGAGGTTGTTGGCGGCCCCGGTACCCGCTCCGACCACGAGCACGCGCGCCGGCTTCGCCCGTCTCATCGGGACACGGCGATGCCCCGCGCGCGAAACAGGCGGCGGATGAGGGCGACGTGGGCCCCGCGGTTGAGTCGTCGGTCCTGGGCGATGAGGTTCGCCACCACCCGTCGGAACGTGAGGCCGTGAGGCGAGGTCGCATCCCAGGTCCGAGCCAGGAGGCGGCCGAGGGTGTCGCGAGCGTCCAGGAGCGCGTCCTTGAAGCCGGCTTCCGCCTGCGAGTAGCCGCGCGCGAACGCCCGGGTCACGGCGCGGGCGTCGCTACGGGCGCGGCGGGAGCGCCGGCCGAGCGACGCGGGAATGAGCCGCCGGCGCACCAGGTTGCCCTCGTAGAGCTCGACGAGCAGATCGAACAGCGCGCCGGCGAAGGGCACGCCATAGCGGTGAGGGGCGCGGCCCTCGACCGCCATCGTGGCTCGGGCGCTCGCCAGGGTCTCGCGATTGAAGAGCGTGCGGACCTCGCGCTCGGTCGACGAGCGTGGAATGCGCAGCTCACCGAAGCGCGACAGGGTGTTCGCGCCGAAGAGATTGCCGTGGGTCCGCGCGAGGAGCTGGTCGACGACGGAATCGAAATACAGCGAGCTGAGCGTGGCGATGAGGTCGGCGCCCGCTTCCTCGTGGGCGCGGTACTCGAAGGGCTTCCGATGCGGAAAGGGATCGCCGATGAGGGTCTTCAGGATGATGTGCCCGGTCTCGTGGGCCACGATGTCGAAGTTGTCGGAGAGCGGGTCTCGCCGGTCCGGCCGATCCTCGATCGGCGGATAGCCGCACTCGACGAACCCCACCCCCGACCATCCCACCTGCGAGTTGACCCGCGGGATGACCTCGAGCCGCGGATAGGTGTAGCGGAACCACCAATCGAGCGGCCCGCCCATGTGATGCTCCCACACCGCCCGGATGTAGCGCACGGTCGCGAACATGGAAGTGGCCGAGAACTCCCGCGTCCCGGGGCGAACGTAGTCGAAATGCCCGTCGGGGTCCGGGGGGACGGGAGGGCGGACCAGCCCGCGGTACGGCGGATACGCGCGGTATTCCCCGGTGTCATCGTCCCGATACGGGTCCTTGTCCACCGCATCGACGACCTGAACGATGTCGTCCTGCGGGCCGGGCCGGATGGGTCCGTGAGACGCGGCGATCAGCAGGACCTCGGGCACGCGGAACCCGCGTGCGGCGCGCGACTGCGCGAACACGCGGAAGCGAATCCCCGCGCCCTGGGGCAGCAGTCTCGCGGTGCGAGGCATGTCGGCCGGAGCCTAGGTGTGGTCGTCGGGTCGGTCAGGAGCACCTCGCGGGCCGGCGCCGACAACGAGGACGCGTGAGCCCATTTCCTCCTGCCGGCAGGCCGACCGTGACGGACGATGCACGCGCACACCGTCGGCGAGTGCAGCGACGCGATACTAGGCGGCACCCACCGGCTTGTCAACCGATCCGTGCGCTGACTGAGTGCGTGACCCACCGCGAGTCGATCAGCGCCGATCCACCACGCGCACCGCCTTGCCCGGCGCGCGCGGGATCTCGCCCGCCTTCAGCAGCGTGATCTCCGGGCTCAGGCTGAGCCGCTCGCGCAGCGCGTGGCGCAGTCGCGGCAGGCCGCTCTCCGCGAAGCCCTCGCCGGCCTCGAGGAGCAGGGCCAGCCGGTCGCGGCCGCCCGCGGTGCGATCGAGCACGATCTGGTACTCGGGGCCGGCGCCGGGCTGCTGGAGCAGCAGCGATTCGATCTGCCGCGGATAGAAGTTGACGCCGCGGAAGATCACCATGTCGTCGGTCCGCCCGTGCAGCCGGTCCAGGCGCAGGTGGGTGCGCCCGCACGCGCACGGCGCGCGGCTCAGCACGCGCGTCAGGTCGTGGGTGCGGTAGCGGATCAGGGGCAGGCCCTCGCGGGTGAGCGTGCTCACGATCAGCTCGCCCTCCTCGCCGTCGGGGCGCGGCCGCCCGGTGGCCGGGTCCACCACCTCGCAGAAGTAGTGATCCTCCCACACGTGAATGCCCGCGCGCGCGGCGCAGTCGATGCCGAGCCCGGGGCCGCCCGTCTCGGTCATGCCGATGATGTCGAAGGTGGTGACGCCCAGCTCGCGCTCGATGAGGCCGCGCAGGTCGTCGGACCACATCTCGGAGCCCAGGACGGCCACGCGGAGGCGCAGCGAAGCCAGGTCGAAGCGCTCCTCGCGGGCGACCTCGAGGATGCGGAGCGGATAGGTCGAGATGCCGGTGAGCACGGTGGTGCCGAGATCGCGCATCAGCGAGAGCTGCAGCGCGGTCCGCCCGGCCCCGATCGGCACCACGGTCGCCCCGATCCGCTCGGCCCCGTAGTGGAAGCCGAAGCCGCCGGTGAAGAGGCCGAACGACGGGGTGATCTGGACGACGTCGCGCGCGCCCACGCCGGCCGCCACGTAGCAGCGCGCCATCACCGAGCCCCACTGCTCCACGTCGGATCGCGTGTAGGGGTTGAGCACCGGGTTGCCGGTGGTGCCCGACGACATGTGCACGCGCAGCACGCGATCGCGCTCCACGCAGGCCAATCCGAAGGGATAGGCGTCGCGCAGCTCGTCCTTGGTGAGGAACGGCAGGCGCGACCAGTCGGCGGCCGCGCGCACGTCGCCCGGCTCCACGCCGGGCAGCCGCCTCCGCCAGGCCTCGTGGCCGAGGGCGTGGGCGAGCGTGCGCCGCATGCCCGCGACGGTCTCGCGCTCGAGCGCGTCGCGCGGCCGAGTCTCGGCCGGCGCCTCCCACATGGGCGCGGTCCCCGACGCCGCCGTCACCGCGCCGGCCGCGAGGCGAGCGCCCGGAACACCCGCTCGGGCGTCATCGGCAGCCTCGTCAGCCGCACGCCCACCGCGTCCTTCACCGCGTTGGCCACCGCGGCGGCCACCGGGATCACGCCCGACTCGCCGAGGCCCTTGGCCCCGAACGGGCCGGCCTCGTCGACCGTCTCGATCAGGTGGATGACGATCTCGGGCATGGCGGCGGGGCCGAGCAGCGCGTACTCCATGAACTGCGGATTCAGCACGCGGCCGTCCTGGATGCACAGCTCCTCGGAGAGCGCGTAGCCCAGGCCCATGTGGATGCCGCCGTGGATCTGGCCCTCGGCGGCCAGCGGATTCAGCGCGCGTCCCACGTCGTGGGCGGAGGCGACTTTCACCACGCGCACCTCGCCGGTCGCCTCGCTCACCTCGACCAGCGCGCCCTGGGCCGCGAAGCCGTAGGCGGCCGAGACGTTGCCGCGCAGGTCCTTGGACAGCATCTCGTTGGGCGGATCGTAGAAGGCCTCGGCCACCAGCGTGCGGCCGCCCTCGCGGAAATGGCCGGCGCGCACCACCCGGTCGTACTCCAGGCTGCGCTCGGGGTGCCCCGTCACCCGCACGTGCCCGTCGGCCAGCTCGAGGTCGTCGGCGCGCTCGTCCATCACCGAGGCGGCCAGGGCCAGCAGCTTGCCCTTGAGCGCGCGGGCGGCCAGGAGCGCGGCGTTCCCGGCGATGAAGGTGGTGCGGCTGGCGTGCACGCCCACGTCCCACGGCTTCACCGCCGTGTCGCTGTTGACGACCTCCACGCGCCCGAGCGGCACGCCCAGCTCCTCGGCCACGATCATGGCCAGCACCGTCTCGGAGCCCTGGCCGATCTCGCTGGCTCCGGTGAGCAGCGAGACTCGGCCGAAGTCGTCGAGCTTGAGGATGGCCCCGCAGCCGTCGGAGCGGTACACGCGCGCGCCGCCGCCCACGTGGAACATCGCGGCGTACCCCACCCCGCGCCGCCAGCCGGCCGGCGGCGGCGCACCCGCGGGCTCGCGCATCTCCCGCTCGACCGCGTCCAGGCATTCGGTCATCGCGCAAGAGGTGATGACGTTGCCCTGCGGATTGACGTCCCCGGACCGGGTGGCGTTGCGGCGGCGGATCTCGACGCGGTCGAGGCCGAGGCGCTCGGCCAGGTCGTCCATCTGGGCCTCGATCGCGAACGTGCTCTCGAGGTTGCCGTAGCCGCGCATCGAGCCGGAGTACGGGTTGTTGGTATACACGATCGTGGTATCGAAGCGCACCGCGGGCACGCGGTAGAGCCCGGCGGTGGTGGAGAGCATCACGTACGGCGTCGTCGAGCCCCAGGAGACGTAGGCCCCGTTGTCGATCACCACGCGCGCGTCGCGGGCGAGCAGGCGGCCGTGGCGATCGGCGGCGGTGCGGAGGTGGATCACGCACGGCTCACGGGTCGGGCTCGCGATGAACTCCTCGATGCGGTCGAAGGCGATCTTCACCGGCCGCCCCGCGCGGCGGGCCAGCAGCGCCGCGATGATGTCGATCGGGTAGAGATCGAGCCCGCGGCCGAAGTTGCCGCCCACCGGAGGCTGGATCACGCGCACCCGATCGCCGGTGATGCCGAGGGCCTCCGCGAGGTCGCGCTGGTAGAGGAACGGCACCTGGGTGGTGCTCCACATGGTGAGCGTGGCGTCGGCGCCCTCCGCCGGCGTCCAGGCCGCGATGGCGACCATCGTGCCCATGCACGCCGTCGTGACGTAGCTGAGGCGATACTCGCCCTCCACGACGACGTCGGCCCCCGCGAAGGCCGAATCGACGTCGCCGTGCCCGAACTGGTAGCGCAGGTTGACCAGGTTGCTCCCCCGCTCGTCGTGCACGAGGGGGGCGTCCGGGCGGAGCGCCGCGTCCGGATCGAACACCGCGGGCAATTCCTCGTAGTCCACCCGGATGAGCCGCACCGCCTCCCGGGCGATCTCCTCGGTCTGCGCGGCGACCGCGGCGACCTCGTCGCGGATGCAGCGCACCTTGGCGCCGTCGGCCGCGCCGCCCTTCAGCGCCAGGTGATCCTTGGCGAAGCCGAACGGACGCTGCTCCACCCGGTCGGCGGTGATCACCGCGAGCACGCCCGGCAGCGCCTCGGCCGCACCCGTGTCGATGGCCCGCACCCGCGCGTGCGGGTACGGCGTGCGGAGAATGGCCCCGTGGGCGAGGCGCGGCAGGGTGAGATCGTGCAGGAACTGGGTGTGTCCGGTGACCTTCTCGGCCCCGTCGCGCTTCGGGGTGTCCCGGCCGATGACGCGGAAGCTCACGGCGGTGGCGCTCGGGACGCCGCGCGCGTCCGGCTACCCGGCCGCGCCCAGCCGGCTCACCTGCCCCGCCCGCCACGCCTCGCGCGACATGAAGCCGGGCCGGTTGCGGCAGAGCGCTTCGGTCTCGGCGAGGATCGTCTCCACCGGGGCCTCGATGTCGAACGGCTCGGCGACCGGCTGGGGCGTGTGCCAGGGCGTGTCCACGAACACCTCGACCCGGTTGCCCTCCGGATCGGGGAAGTAGACCGACCACGCGTTGCCGTGGGTCACCACGCGGAACTGCTTGATGCCCTCCTCGCGCGCCCGCGCGTGCATCGCCTTGAGATCGCTCAACGTCGGCAGCTTGAACGAGATCTGGTTCACCACGTTGTAGTCCACCCCGGGCGGGCGGCCGGCGGCCAGCACCATCTGGTGGTGCTCGTCGGGATCGCGCGAGAGGAACACCAGATCGGGCCCGTCCGGCGACAGCCGGCCGCGGTCGCTCACGAGCAGGCCGACCACGCGGGTGTAGAAGTCCTCCATCCGCGCGATGTCGGTGACGTGGATGCCGAAGTGGCTGAAGGCGACGGGGGGCGATGACGGCATGAGGTATCCTCCGCGCGAGAGCGGTGTCGTTGCCGCGGATGATATCACGCCGAGCCCCGGCCGCCGGCCCGCCGCTACATCCTGCCGTCGCTCGCCTATATAATGACCGCGAGAAGGAGGATCGCGGCATGGGCGCCACCCGGAAGTACGCGGTCATCGACCCCGCCACCGGCAAGATCGACCGCCGCATCTTCAGCGAGCAGGCGGTCTACGACGACGAGATGGCGCGCATCTTCGGCCGCGCCTGGCTGATGATCGGCCACGAGAGCCTGGTGCCCGAGCCCGACGACTTCTTCCACACCTACATGGGCGAGGACCCGGTCATCCTGACCCGCGACGGCGGGGGCCGCCTGCACGCGCTGCTGAACATGTGCCGCCACCGGGGCAACCGCGTGGTGCGCTGCGACGACGGCAACGCCAGGCGCTTCATGTGCACGTATCACGGGTGGACCTACGGCAACGACGGCGCCCTCGTCCACGTGGCCGGCGCGTCGGAGGCCTACTACGACGCGCTCGACCGAGCCTCGCTCGGCCTCATCGAGGCGCGCGTCGAGACCTACGCGGGCATCGTCTTCGCCACCTGGGCCCAGGACGCCCCGAGCCTCGAGGCCTACCTGGGCGACGCGCGCTGGTACCTCGACACCGTGTTCAACCGGCGCGACGGCGGCACGCAGGCCCTGGGCCCGATGAAGTGGCTCGAGCCGGTCAACTGGAAGACGATGGCGGACAACTGCTCCGACAACTACCACGTCCCCACCACCCATCTCTCCAGCGCGCGGGTGCAGACCGAGTACATCGGTCGCCCGCACCTCTCGCACAAAGATCAGTTCGAGAGCCCGAACAAGCACGCCTTCGTCAACGGGCACTCGATCACCTTCCGCGACGCCGACGACGGCATGCCCCGCTACGTGCACGGGGTGTCGAGCGAGACCTTCCAGATCTTCAAGGCCTACCACGAGGACACGCTGCCCGAGGTCGAGCGGCGGCTCGGCCGGCTGCGCGCGCGGCGGGTGCAGCTCGGCAATCACTCGATCTTCCCCAACGGCATCCTCGGCCTGCGGCTGGCCCTGCCCCGCGGCCCGCTCCGGACCGAGTTCTGGCACTTCGTGCTGCTCGACCGCGCGGCGCCGGAGGCGATCAAGCGGATCATCCGCATCGGGAGCCAGGCCAACAACGGCGCCGCCGGCATGTTCGAGCAGGACGACGTGGACAACTGGCGGCAGGTGACCGACGCGAGCCGGAGCCCGCTCGGACGGCGGTATCCGCAAGATCTGTCGATGGGCCTGGGCCACGCCGGTCCGCATCCGGAGTACCCCGGCCTCGTCTCCGAGCGCTACATCTCGGAGAACAACCAGCGCCTCTTCTATCAGCGCTGGGAGGAGTTCATGAACGCGGGGAGCTGGGCCGACATCTCGATCGATCCGATCAAGGCGGATTTCGAGGGCACCGCCACGATGCAGGGCTAGCCGGGCAGGGCCAGCCGGAGCCTGATGAAAAAGGCCAGGAGCGCGGTGGCGAAAAAGCGGCGCGCGCCGGCGCGGGACCGACGCCGCGATCCGGCGCCCGCGGTCTCGGGGTCGCAGGCACTGTGGCTCGAGCTGATGCGGTTCTATATCGGGGAGGCGTGGCTGCTGGACGAGCGCCGGCTCACCGAGTGGCTCGACCTGTTCACCGACGACGTGCTCTACTTCATGCCCCGGCGCAAGAACGTCCCGCGCCGCGAGCTCGACCGCGAGCTGACGCCGCTGGGCGATCTGGCCATCCTGGAAGAGGACAAGCGCTACCTCACGATGCGAGTGGCCCGGCTCGACACCGGCATGGCGTGGGCCGAGGATCCGCCCTCGCGCACGCGGCACCTGGTCGGCAACCTCGAGGTCACGCCGCTCGGGAAGAACGAGGTCCAGGCACGCACCGCGTTCCTGGTCTACCGCTCGCACCTCGAGACCGACCACCAGCTCCTGTCCGGCTATCGCGAGGACCTGCTGCGCCGCATCGACGGCGGCTTCAAGATCGCCCGCCGCACGATCGTCCTCGACGCCAACGTCCTCCTGGACAAGAACCTCAGCGTGTTTCTGTAGTCGGTGTAGTCGGGGTCAGGTCTTGCATTACGACATTTTCGTGGCGCGCGTCGTGTCGCCGCGCGCGGGAAAATGTCGTAATGCAAGACCTGACCCCGATCAGTAGCCGCGGAGGAATCCCAGCACGTGCGCGGTGTACTCGGCCGGCTTCTCGAACGGCGGCCAGTGCCCGCAGTTGTTGAGGAGGACCAGGCGCGAGTCCGCGATGTGATTCAGGATGGCGATGCTGACCTCGAAGGCGACCATGCGGTCGTAGCGCCCGTGGATCAGCAGCACCGGGGACCGGATGGAGGCCAGATCCGCCGTGTAGTCGTGCGGCACGCTCACCGACTGCCGCCGCGCCTCGACCATCTCGGGCGACCAGGTGTGCGCGCGGTGGATGTAGTCGACCAGCTCGTCGGTGACCAGGCTCTCGTCGTCGATGTGCACGCGCAGGTAGCGCCGGATGTTCTCGCGGCTCGGGTCATCCAGCGCCTGGCGCGTCGCCCGGTTGCCCTCCGAGGGGCGATTGGCCATGAGGTAGCGATCGCCGCCGGTGCCGATGTGCGAGCCGCCCATCACGAACCTCCGCACCCGCCCGGGATACGCGATGGCCGCGACCATCGCCGACTGCCCGCCCTGCGAGTTGCCGACCCAGTGCGCCCGCTCGATGCCGAGGGCGTCCAGCAGGCCCACCGCGGTCCGCGCCTGCAGCGCGTGCACGCCCTCGTGATAGACCACGGGGCCGGTCGTGCTGAAGTTCGGCAGGTCCATGAGGATGCAGCGGAAGTGTTGCCCAAGCTCTCCAATCACCTTGTGGAAGGTGATCCAGGCGGTGGTGCCCGGCCCGTAGGAGTGCAGGAACAGGACGGGGTCCCCGCGGCCGACGTCGTGATAGTGCACGGGCATGCCGCCGGCCTGGATGGTCTTGCCGGTGCCGGCCTCGGTGAGCCCGTTCAACGCGATGAACGGCATGGGTCCCTACCAGGGAAAGATACACCGATCGATCGACAGCCAGCCCGCGCCGCCGAACAGCACGCCCAGCGCCATCGCGATCAGGGCCAGGTTCATCTCGTAGCCATGGCCCTTCCCCGGCGTCATGGACCAGTTGATGAAGAACCCGTTCGGCGCGTGGACCTTGACGATCGCCACCAGCATCACGATGATGAGCCCCACCGCGGCCGGCCGCACCAGCAGCCCCACGATCATCGCGATGCCGCCCAGCAATTCGGTGAACGCGGCGAGCACGCTCAGGGGCGCCGGCACGCCGAGCGCCTGGCGGAAGTAGCCGATGACCCCCTTCAGGCCCGGCCCGCCGAACCAGCCGAAGACCTTCTGGGCCCCGTGGGCGAAGAAGATGATGCCCAGGGCGACCCGGATGATCAGGAGGGACTTCGAGGGAAACGTGCCGAAGAGCATGTCCATGGCGTGACTCCTCTCGCGTGAGGGTGGGGTTGCCCCGGCCGTCAGAAGATCCCGAGGTGCTGGCGCAGGTCCACGTCGCGCTGGCGGAACTCCGCGGTGGGTCCCTCGGCCACGACGCGCCCGCCGTTCAGGATCACGATGTCGTCGGCCACCTCGAACACCAGCTTGGGGTTCTGCTCGACCAGCAGGATGGAGAGCCCCTGCTCCTTGAGCCGCCGGATCGTCGCCATGACCTCGCCCACGATCTGGGGCGCCAGGCCCTCCGAGGGCTCGTCCATGAGCAGCACGCGCGGGTTCGACATGAGCGCCCGGCCGATGGCGAGCATCTGCTGCTCGCCGCCCGAGAGCGAGCCGGCGACCTGCCGCCGCCGCTCGCCGATGCGGGGGAAGAGCGTGAAGACCGCGTCGAGCGTCCAGCCCGTGGACGCGCCGGCCTGGGGCGTCCGGCCCGCCACCGCCAGGTTCTCGCGCACGGTCAGGCTGCGGAAGATCCGCCGCCCCTGCGGCACCAGCGCCACTCCCTGGGCGGCGATGGTCTCCGGGGGCCGGCCGGTCACCGCGCGCCCGAAGACCTCGACGCGGCCGTGTCGCGGCGGCAGGAGCCCGACGGTCACGCTCATCGCGGTGGACTTGCCGGCCCCGTTGCGGCCGAGCAGGCCGAGGAGCCGGCCCTCGCCGAGGCGCAGCGACACGCGGTGCAGCACGTGGCTGTCGCCGTAGAGCGCGTCGATCTCGTGGAGCCGCAGCGCCTCACTCGCCAAGGTAGATCTCCCGGGTCCGCGGATGCGCCACCACCTCGCTCCGCGTGCCCTCGACCACCACCTGGCCGAAGTGCAGCACGGTGATCCGCTCCGCGAAGTCGAGCGCCACGTCCATGTCGTGCTCGATCATCACGATCGTGACATCCCGGGGAATGGCGGTGACGAGCCGGAGGACGTCGCGCCGCTCCTCGATCGAGAGCCCGGCGAACGGCTCGTCCAGCAGCAGCACGTGCGGCTCCTGGGCCAGGGCCATCGCGATCTCCACGCGCCGGCGCTCTCCGTAGGACGTCTGCGCGAGGGGCCGCGCGGCCAGATGCTCGAGGCCGACGCGGGCCAGCGCCGCGCGCGCCCGGTCGAGCACCGCGGCCTGCCGCTCCAGCCGGGCGATCGGGTTCCAGCGCAGCCGGGAGCGCCCCAGCAGCGACAGGGTGACGTTGCGCAGCAGGGTCTCGCGCGGGAAGAGCGTGATGATCTGGTAGGTGCGCGAGATGCCGAGATGGGCGCGGTGCCAGCCCGGGGTGCGGGTGATGTCGCGGCCGAAGAGCGTGACGGTGCCGCCGTCGGGGCGCAATTCGCCGGTGACCAGGTTGAAGAGCGTGGTCTTGCCCGCGCCGTTCGGGCCGATGATCAGCCGTCGCTCGCCCGGCGCGACGGCGAGATCGACCGACGCGGTGACCAGCAGCCCGCCGAACGACTTGGTGAGGCGCTGGACGGCCAGCGCGGGCGCGGCGGTCACCGGCCGGGCTCCTTGCCCGGCGCGCCGGCCACCGCCATCGACGGCGTCGCCCGCCGCGCCGTCGCGCGCCGCCACAACCGGGCCACGCCGGGCACCAGCCCGTCCGGCATGAACACCACGATCGCCACGAAGATGGCGCCGAGCACGAAGTTCCAGCGCTCGATGTAGGCGCTGGCCACGTTCTTCATGGCCACCACGAGGGCAGCCCCGATCACCGGCCCCAGCAGCGTGCCGGTGCCGCCCGAGATGACCATCAAGAGCGCCTCGGCCGAGGCGGTCAGCGCCACCGCCTGCGGGCTCACGAACTGGTTGTAGTAGAGGAAGAGCAGCCCGGCCACCCCGCTCCAGAATCCCGAGAGCAGGAAGGCGAGGAAGCGGATCATCCACACGTGGTAGCCCAGCGCGACCATGCGGCGCGGCTGGTCGCGCGTGCCGCGCAGGCTCGCCCCGAACGGCGAGGCCACCAGCAGCGCCATCGAGCCGACCGCGGCGAGGAACACGACGAGCGTCGCCCAGTAGAAGTGGGCCGGCGAGGCGAGCGACAGGCCGAGCGGGCTCGGGCGCGCGCCGATCGAGATCCCGTTGTCGCCGTTGGTGATGCTGATCCAGCGGTAGGCGACGCCCCACACGATCTGACCGATGGCCAGCGTGATCATCACGAAGCCGATGCCGGTGCCGCGCAGCGCCAGCGCCGCGAACAGCGCGGCGGCCAGCATGGTCACCGCCAGGGCGCCGGCGATGGCGACGGCGTGCCCGTGGCCGCCGGTCAGCAGGCGCGCCGCCGAGTAGGCCGCGATGCCGAGCAGCCCGGCGTGGCCCAGGGTCACGAGGCCGGCGTAGCCGACCAGGACGTTGATGCCGAGGGCGAGGACCGCGTAGAGGAGTATCTGGCTCGCGATGTTGATGTAGAACGTCCCGCCCGCCCACAGGGGCAGCGCCGCCAGCCCCACGAGCACGGCGGCCAGCGCGAGGCGCTTCACGCCGCCGGTCGGCCGAAGAGGCCCTGGGGCCGCACCACCAGGACGAGCAGCATCGGGAGGAACAGCACCACGTAGGCCAGCTCGGGGAACAGCGCCTGCCCGAAGTTGTAGAGGAAGCCGACCACGAAGCTGCCCACCAGCGAGCCCGGCAGGCTGCCCGTGCCCCCGAGGATGACCACGACGAGGGCCAGCGGCAGCATCTCCTGGTCCAGGCCGGGGTAGACCGAGAGGATGGGGCCGCCGATGACGCCCGCGAAGCCGGCCAGCCACGCGCCCAGGCAGAACACGATGGTGAACAGACGCGAGACGCGGATGCCGGCCACGCGTGCCATGTCCGGGTCGTCCACGCCGGCCCGGATCATCGCGCCGAGCCGGGTGCGATCGAGCAGCGCCCACAGCGCCACCGCGAAGGCCACCGCGATCAGGCCGACCGCCAGCCGATAGGTCGGGAACACCAGGCCGCCCACGCCGGTCGCGCCCTGCAGCCCGGGCGGCGTGTCGATGCGCACGGGATCGCCGGTCCACACCTTCAGGCAGACGTCGGCGACCATGAACGACAGCCCCAGGGTCACCAGCACCTGCGCCAGCTCGGCCCCGGCCAGCCGGCGGAGGATGAGCCGCTCCACCACCCCGCCGAACACCGCCACGAGCAGCCCGCTGGCCACCGCGGCCGGCCAGAAGCCGAGCCCCCACTCGATCAGGCTCGCGGCCAGGTAGCCGCCCAGCATGAAGAAGGAGCCGTGGGTGAGGTTCGGGATGCGCATGAGCCCGAAGATCAGCGAGAAACCGGCGGACAGCAGGAACAGCAGGCCGCCCAGCGTGACGCTGTTGACGGCCAGCACGAGCCAGACGCTCATGCGGATCGGCCGCCGGTCAGCTCTTGAGCGGCGGGTAATCGCGCGAGTACACCGGTTGGGCCAGGAACCACTTCTCCTCGTACGTCCAGAACTGGCTCACCTTGGGATATGTCTTGATGGTGGTGTTGACCAGCTTGCCGCCCTTGCGCTCGCATCGCCGGATGTAGAAGCTGCCGACCACGTTGCCGAGGTGATCGAAGCTGAAGGGCCCGCGCGGGCTGTCGGTCAGTGAGACCGCGCGCAGCGCCCGGATCAGCGCCTCCTTGTCGTCGGTGTTGCCGCCGGTCTTCTCCAGCGCCGCCTCCGCCACCATGCCGTTGATGTAGAGGCCCGCCGCGTAGATCCCGGGGATGTTCCCGTAGTCGTGCACCATGCCCTCGACCAGGCGCTTGTTGCTCGGCGTGTCGAGGTCGGCGGTATAGGCCGAGCACGTGACCATGCCGATCGCCTCGTCGCCGAAGCTCTTGAGCAGCGCGTCGTCGGCCGCCGTGCTGCCCCCCAGCACCGGCAGCTTCAGCCCCTGGTCGCGATACTGCTTCATGAACTTGAGGGGATTCGACCCCGCGAAGCCGTGCACCACCGCGTCGACCCCGCTGATCTGAGCGAGGTAGGGCGTGTAGTCGGGCGTCACGATCGGCGGCCACAGCTTCTTCACCACGCGTCCGCCGCCGTCCTCGAACACGCGCTGGAAGCCTCCCATCTGCTCGTGGCCGAACGCGAAGTCTTCCGAGAGCGTGATCACGCTCTTGAGCCGGAGCTCCTTGACCGCGTAGTCGGCCAGCGGGTGCATGCTCTGCGCGGCGGTGGCCGAGGCGCGCACGAAGTAGGGGTTGGGCTTGCGCTGGGTCATATCCTCGGCGGCGGCGAGGCTCAGGATCGGCGTCTTGGCGGCAGCGGCGTACTCGCTGATCGCGAGCAGCTCGAACGCGGCGAGCGGGCCGAAGATCATGTCGACGTGGTCGCGCTCGATCAGCTCCTGGGTCTTGGTCTTGGCCCCCGCCGGGTTGCCGCCGGTGTCGGCCACGGTCAGCTCCACCTTGCGGCCCGCGATCGTGTTGTTGCGGTCCTTCAGGAACCGCATGGTGCCCTGCTCCATCTGGATGCCGCCCGCGGCGAGCGGGCCGGTCTTCACGGTCAGGAGGCCGATGCGCACCGGCTTGCTCTGTGCGCGCGCGCGGCGGGGCAGCCCGGCGGCTGCGACGATCGTGCTGCCGGCCAGGAAGGAGCGGCGGCTCAGTGGGAGCGACATGGACGCCTCCTGTTCAGGGTGAGCTAGGGTCGGCGGGTCACCTCGACGGTCGCGCTCTCCTCGGTCATCCGCCCTCCGAGCGGGACGTGGCGCAGCTCGTGCCACACCCGGTCCACATCGGCGAGCACGGCCTCGTCCGGCCGGTCGATGTCGATGGGCGTGGCGGTCGGCACCCAGCACGGCCGGCCGGTGACCCAGAACACCTCGGTGCGGTTGCCCTCGGGATCGAAGAAGTAGCAGCCGATCGCGCTGGCGTGGTTGACGACGCCCTCGATGCGGTAGCCCTCGGCGACCAGGCGCTTCCGCATGATGCGCAGGTCGTCGAGGCTGCCGACCCGCATCGAGATCTGGTTGATCAGGTGGGGGTCCGCCGGATCGGGCCGGCCGCCCATGAGCGCGATCTCGTGGTCCACCGACTCGGGATCCGCGCTCAGGAACACCACGCCGGCGCGCCAGTTCTGCTTGGTCACGCGCATGCCCATGACGTCGCGGTAGAACGCGACCATGCGCTCCAGATCGCGCACGTAGATGCCGACGTGACCCAGGCCCAGCACTCTCGCCATCGGTCCCTCCCTCGATCGGACCGCAGCTCGGACGCCCGGAGGATACTCCTATCGCCGGCGGCGCGCCCGCTTCGCTTTCGCGGCGGCCGGGAGCGCGATCTTGAGCAGCCGGGCCGCGTTGCCGCCCAGGATCTTCGCGCGGTCCGCCGCGGTGAGAAAGCCCGCGCCCCCCACGAAGCCGCGCGGGTCGTACATGCCCATGTCGTAGGGATAGTCGGTGCCGGCCAGGACGTGGTCGGCGCCCCACAGCTTGACCAGGTGCTGGAGCTGGACGCGGTCGAACACGATCGTGTCGAAGTAGACCCGGGCCAGCGATCGGCGCGGCGTGTTCTTCAGCACGGTCCGCGCGTCGGCCCGCGCGCCCCACACGTGATCCATCCGGGCCGGGTAGTGCGCCACATAGCCGCCTCCGTGGGCGGCGACCAGCTTGAGCTTCGGGAAGCGCTCCAGCACGCCGTCGAAGACGAGATGGCCCAGCGCCACCGTGGTGTCGAGCGGGTTGCCGATCACGTTGGTGAAGTAGTGGTCGGCGAGGCGATCGCCCTGCGTGAAGCCGTTGGGATGCATGAACAGCACGGCGTCCAGCTCCTGCGCGGTCTTCCAGAACTGGTCGCGGCCGCGCGAGACCTCGGCGCCGACCACGTTGGTGCCGATCTCCGCGCCGCGGAAGCCGAGCTTCGTCACGCAGTATCGCAGCTCGTCAGCGGCCACGTCGGGCGCCTGCAGCGGCACGTGGGCGAGCGCGACGAAGCGATCCGGATGCGCGGCCACGATCGATGCCAGATGCTCGTTCACCGACCGGCTCACCGTCCGGGCCAGCTCGGGCTCGAGCCAGTACATGAAGTGGAACGGCGACGGCGAGATGGCCTGGATGTTCACGCCCATCTTGTCCATGTCGCGCAGGCGCTGCTCCACGGAGGTGAGACAGGTCCACACGTTCTCCATCTGCTTGCGATTGGTGGCCCGCGACAGCTCGTTCGAGAACCGGGCCGACGGCTCGCGATCGGGTGTGAGCAGGTGCCGCACCATCTCGTCGGCGACGGGGTGGTGCACGTGGCAGTGGATGTCGATGCAGACGGGGCGCCGACCGACCGCGCTCACGCGCGTGCGCCCGCCCCGGGCCGCGTTGGCTGGACACGTGAAGAGCATGAGGGTCTCCTCCGGGTGAGCGCGGGTCAGCGCCGGGCGAAGAGCGCGTAGAGCCACTGGCCGACCCAGCCCAGTACCGGCGGCAGCAGCACGCCGGGGATGAGCCGGGCCAGCGTCATGGGCCAGCCGAGCAGCGGCGCCTCGTAGGTCAGCATCCGGATGGGGCTCACCAGCGTCTTGGCGGTGAGCAGGGCGATCAGCGGACCGGGCGCGGCGCCGCTCCGGAACAGGTTCGCGACCACGGGGAACACCAGGTACGGCCCGCCCGGCATCACCAGCCCGGCGGCCCAGCCGACGAGGATGCCCTGGCCCAGCCGCTCGCCCCCCAGCCAGCGCGACAGCACCGGCGCGGGGATCAGCACGTCGATCAGCCCGGCCAGCACGAAGCCCAGGGCCAGCTCGATCCACACGCCGGAGAGCAGCCGCCCGGTGGACTGGAAGCCGCGCACCACCAGCTGCGGATCCCGCGCGAGCGCGACCACCAGCGCGACCGCAGTCAGCGCCAGCAGGATGAGCAGGCTCGCGTCCATGCGGCGGCGTTTCACGGGGTGCCGGGTGTCGAGACCGGGGTGCGCGAGCTCCGATAGACCAGCGGAACGGGCCGGCCGTCCTCCGCGGCTTGCCGCGCCGCCTCGATCAGCCCGTGGTCGGGCGAGAGACGGCATACCGGGTCGGTGGCCGCCGCGTTGCCGGTGAGCTGGTAGGCCTGGCAGCGGCAGCCGCCGAAATCGACGGCGCGCCGGTCGCAGCTGCGGCACGGCTCGGGCATCCACTCCTCGCCGCGAAAGGCGGCGAAGCCGGGCGAGTCGCGCCAGATGTCCGACAGCGGCCGCTCGGTGACCGAGTCGAACTCGATGCCGGGCAGCGTGTGGGCCGCATGACAGGGCAGCACCAGCCCGTCGGGCGAGATCAGGAGGAACCGGCGCCCCCAGCCGTCCATGCAGGCCTTGGGGAGCTCCGCGTAGTAGTCGGGCGTGACGAACAGCACCTCCATGCGCCCGCGCAGCCGCTCCCGCGCCCGGCCGGCGACGACCCGCGCGCGCTCGAGCTGCTCGCGCGTGGGCAGCAGCGCGGTGCGGTTGGTCAGCGCCCAGCCCACGTACTGCGCGTTGGCCAGCTCCAGCCGGTCGGCCTGAAGCCGCTCGGCCAGGGCGATGACCTCCTCCACGCGATCCAGGTTCTCGCGGTGCAGCACCGTGTTGAGCGTCAGCGGAAAGCCCAGCTCCTTCACCCAGCCCGCGATCTCGATCTTCCGGTCGTAGGAGCGCAGACCCGCGATCCGGTCCGACGGCGCCGCCGTGGTGTCCTGGACGGAGAGCTGCACGTTGTCGAGACCCAGCTCGCGGAAGCGGGCGAGCCGCTCGCGGCGCAGCGGGATCCCGCTCGTGATCAGATTCGTGTAGAGATCGAGCCGCCGCGCCTCCGCGATCAGGGCCTCGAGGTCGTCGCGCACCAGCGGCTCGCCGCCGGTCAGGTTGAGCTGGACCACCCCCAGGTCCTCGGCTTCCCGGAAGACGCGCCGCCACGTCTCGGTGTCGAGCTCGCGGTCGTGCCGGCCGTAGTCGAGGGGGTTCGAGCAGTACACGCAGCGCAGCGGACACTTGTAGGTCAGCTCGGCCACCAGCGTGTACGGGCGGTACGTCTCGCTCATGAGGCCGCGCTCATGTCGCCGACTGTACCAGGCCGCGATCGGCCATCGTCTCGAGAAAGGTCATGACCTCGCGCTCCACCGCCGGCGGCTCGTGCCCGTACTTCTGCGCCAGCTCCTCCACGATCGAGCCCACCGTGCGCTCGCCGTCGCACCGCTGGAGCACGTCCGCCGCGGTCTCATTCAGCACCAGGCCGCGCTCCGGATACAGCAGCATGTAGCGCGACGACTTGCGGTCGTAGCGCAGCCGCGCCTTGCTGGCCAGCCGCGGCCGGCTCGTCGCATCCATCACGTGGCCCGCGCTCCCCCGGGGCCCCAGGCCGGCTCGACGTAGGCCGCGAAGGTGCAGTCGAGCAGGTGCCAGAGGATCTCGGTCTTGCGGATGAGCGCGGCCACGCAGCGCTCCTGCATCGCGTAGGTATCGGCGTGGCGCACCACGAAGTCGATGGCCTCCTCGGAATCGCGCCGCGCCCGCGGCACGCGCGAGCGGAAGTACGCGAGCATCTCCGGGCTCACCCACGGGTAGTGCTTCTCCCAGGCCAGCACGCGCTTGGACATGAGGTCCGGCGCGAAGAACTCGGTGAGCGACGAGGCCACCGCCTCGACCAGGGTGCGCTGCCGCACCAGCTCCACGTAGGCGTCGCAGGCGAAGCGCACGCCGGGCAGGACCGAGCGGCAGCTCGCGACCTCGGCCCGGTCGAGGCCCACCCCGTCGGCCAGTCGCAGCCACAGCTCGAGCCCGGCCTCGCCGCCCTCGTCGCCGTCGTGGTCGCGGATGCGGCGGATCCACATGCGGCGGAACGCGGGGTCCTCCGACTTCGAGAGGATGATGGCGTCCTTGATCGGGATGCGCGTCTGGTAGTAGTAGCGGTTCAGCACCCACTGCTGCAGCTGCACGCGGCTGAGACTGCCCTCGTGCATCATCCGGTGATAGCGGTGATGATCGTGATACCGCTGCTCGCCCTCGCGGCGGACCCAGGCGATCAGCTCGTCCCGCGTCAGCGGCGGCCGGACCGGCTCGGTGGTCACAGCGTCACCTCCATCCCATCGAACGCGATCTCCCAGCCGGCCGCTTCCGCTTCCTTGCGCTCGGTGGAGTCGTCGCACAGCAGCGGGTTCGTGTTGTTGATGTGGATGTAGATCCGCCGCCCGGCCGCGAGGCCCTGGAGCGCGGTCAGGCTGCCGCGTGCGCCGCCCACCGGCAGGTGGGCCATGTCCTCGGCGCGCTTGGTCCCGAGGCCGCGCGCCGGCAATTCGTCGCTCGACCAGAACGTGCCGTCGAAGAACACGCAGTCCGCCTCGCCGAGCGCCCGCCGGACGTCCGCGGTCAGGGCACCCGCCGCGGGAAAGTACGCGAGCCGCTGGCCGGTGGCCGCCTCACGGATCGTGAGCCCGACGTTGTCGCGCGGATCACCCGAGCCGTGGTGCTCGAGATGGATCGGCTGCTTGCCCGGCACGGCCACGGCCTCGATGAGGAGCCCGCTGGGCCGGCCGTCGGCCCCGGCGAGCGGAGCTTCGCGACCCGGCTCGAGCACGCGCCACGTCACCTGACCGGGGAACCGCTCGAGCGTCCGGTACAGCACGTTGCCCTCGGTGAAGCCGGTCCGCACGCGCTCGGTGGCGTAGATCACCAGCGGGTGGGACTCGCGAAGGGACAGCAGGCCCAGCGTGTGATCCAGGTCGCCGTTGGTGACGACGATCGCGTCGACCGGGGAGTGACGCGGCGCCTTCGGATGCAGGCCGACGAAGCTCTCGATCTGGGACCGGATCTCCGGGGAGCAGTTCAGCAGGAACCAGCGCTCGCCGTCGGCGCTGACCGCCACCGACTCCTGGGTACGCGCCGCCGATCGGCCCGTTCCCTCGCGGACGCCGCGGCAGTTGGAGCAGCCGCAGTTCCACTGGGGAAAGCCGCCGCCCGCCGCTGAGCCCAGCACCCGGATGCGCACGATTGGCCCCCAGAAACACCACAACCCCCCGGCGGCAGATGGCCGAGCGGGGGGCTGTCGATACGACCGAACGGCTGGGCCGCTCTAGAAGCGGTCGTCCGGCTCCCGGTCGAAATCGTCCTGATACGAGTTGATCTCGGCGTCCATCCTCACTTCGCTGAAGTCCGGCGCTTCCCAGCTCATGGCGCTCACCTCTACTGAACAATCGAGCACTGAACAATCGAGCACTGAACGATCGAGCACTGAACGATCGGGCACCGAATGGTCGGGCGCTGAATGATCGGGCCGCGTGTCTCTACCGCCCCGATACTATCGGCGGCCCACTCCGAGGTCAAGCGGCATCGGGACGGGCTTGACACCCGGATGCGCCGCCTCTAGATTCCGACCGGGAGGTCGCCGTCGCCCGCTCCATGGATCCACTCGCCGACCTGATCGGGGAGCATCCGACGATCGTCGCCCTCCGCCAGAAGGCGCGTGCCCTCCTGCCCCGCCATCAGGGCGCCCGCCGCCTGCCGCCGATCTTGATCCTGGGCGAGACCGGCACCGGCAAGGGCCTGCTCGCGCGCCTCATGCACCGCGCGGGGCCGCGCGCCGAGAGCCCGTTCGTCGAGCTGAACTGCGCCGCCATCCCGGAGAGCCTGCTCGAGGCCGAGCTGTTCGGCTACGAGCGGGGCGCCTTCACGGACGCCCGCCACGCCAAGCCGGGGCTCTTCCACGTCGCCCACGGCGGCACCCTCTTCCTCGACGAGGTCGCGCTGCTGCCGCGCGGGCTGCAGCCCAAGCTGCTCACCGTGCTCGAGCAGGGCAGCGTACGCCGGCTGGGCGCGACCCGGAGCGAGCCGGCCGACGTCTCCATCGTGGCCGCCACCAATGCCTCGCTCCGATCCGCGGTCGCCGAGGGGCGCTTCCGCGCCGATCTCTACCATCGCCTCGCGGTGCTGACCCTGGAGCTGCCGCCGCTGCGGGAGCGGAACGCGGACATCGACCTGCTGGCCGAGCAGCTGCTGGCGCGCGCGTGCACCGAGTACGGGCTGCCGATGAAAGCGCTGGGCGAGGACGCCCGGAGGGCGCTGCGCACGTACGCCTGGCCGGGCAACGTGCGGGAGCTCGGCAATGTCATCGAGCGCGCCGTGCTCCTCTCCGATCTCGAGACGATCGGCCCAGACGGGCTCGACCTTCCGCGACCGGCCGCGCCGCCCGCCCCGCGCGTCGTGCCGCCGCCGATGTCGCGGGCGGACTCGGCGCGCGCGCATCTGGCGGACGCGCTGGCCCAGACCGGCTGGAACATCACGCGGACCGCGGCGCGGCTCGGCATCACCCGCAACACGGTGCGCGCGCGGATCCGTCTCCACGGGCTGCGGCCCCCCGGCGCGGTCGAGCCGGCGGTCCCGGTGGCCGTGCCGCTCGTGCCCGACGTCCCGCCGGCGCCGATCGCGGCGGCCGAGCGCGCGCCGGCGCCTGCGGGCGTCGGAGTCCGCTGGGACCGGCGCCGGGTCACGTTCCTGCGGGCGCGCATCGTGCCCGGGCCCGAGGGGGCGGCGTCGGTGACGAGCCGCGTCTTCGGCTGGCTGGTCGACAAGGCGCAGACGTTCGGCGGTCACGTGACCGAGATCGGCCAGCAGAGTGTCGTGGCGATCTTCGGCCACGTGCCGGCGGAGGACGCGCCCCGGCGCGCCGCGACCGCCGCACTGTCGGTGACGAAGCTCATCGCGCGCGAGGACCGGCGCGCCGAGGGACCGGACGACGTCGCGGTCGCCCTGGCCATCCACGTCGACCGCGTCGCGCTGGCGCACATCGACGGCCGCCCCGTCGTCGAGCAGGACGCCTCCCGCCGCGCGCTGGCCGCGCTGGATGCGCTGGAGCCGATCGGCCGCGGGGAGATCGGGGTGACCGACGCCGCCGCCGGCTACCTCACCCGCCACTTCGAGATCGCGGCCGGTCCTGGGCCCGCCGCGGGGCGACGCCTCGTCGGCCGCTCGACCACCCCGGGGGGATCGCAGCCGGTCGCCTTCGTCGGCCGGCGCGCCGAGATGGACACGCTGCGCCGCCTGCTCGACCAGGCGATGCTGGGCCACGGCCAGATCGTCACCCTCGTGGGCGAGCCGGGCATCGGCAAGTCGCGCCTGCTGCAGGAATTCCAGCAGTCCGTCCGCACGGAGCGCGTCGTCATGCGCGAGGGCCGATGCGCGCCCTACGGCACGCACGTCCCCTACTTCCCGGCGATCGAGATCTTGCAAGCCTTCTGCGACGTCGAGGACACCGACGCGATGGAGACGGTGGACGCCGCGGTGCTGGCCGCGCTCGAGCCGCTGGGTGCCGCCGCGGCGGCGTCGGCGCCCTATCTGCAGAACCTGCTCTTCCCGCGCACGGGCGGCGAGCTGACCGGGCGGTCTCCCGACGCGGTCAAGTCGGGAACCTTCGACGCGGTCCGGCGCGTCGTGCTCGCCCAGCAGGAGCGCCGCGCCCTGCTGCTCGTCATCGAGGATCTGCACTGGATCGACCAGACCTCGGCCGAGCTGCTGGCGACGCTGGCCGAGCTGACCGCCGCCTCGCGGATCCTGCTGGTGACGACGGCCCGCCCGGGCTTCCGGGCCGCGTGGCAGACGCGGCCCAACGCGACGCAGCTCACGCTCGGCCCGCTCTCCGCCGGGGACAGCCGCCGGATCGTGGAATCCGTGCTGGCCGCCCGGCCGGCCGCGGAGGCGGTGGTCGGGCGCGTCCTGAGCCGGGCGGAGGGCAACCCGTTCTTCCTCGAGGAGCTGGCGCAGGCGGTTCGCGAGCACGCCGACGAGAGCGACGCGCTCGCGGTGCCCGGGACGGTGCACGACGTGGTGGCCAGCCGCGTGGACAGCCTCCCCGCCGCCGACCGGCACGTGCTCGAGGTGGCCGCGGTCATCGGCCGCGAGATCCCGGTGGCCCTGCTGCGGGAGGCCTCCGAGCTGTCCGCCGCCGACATCCAGGCCAGCCTGGCCCGCCTGCAGGGCGGCGAGTTCCTCCACGCCATCCGGTCGGGCGCCGAGGCCGGCTACGCGTTCAAGCACGCGCTGACCCACGAGGTGGCCTACGACGGCGTGGTCCGAAGCGCCCGCGCGCTGCTGCACGCGCGCGTGGTGAGCGCGATCGGCAAGCTGGCCCCGGAGACCCGCGAGCGGCGGCCGGAGACGCTGGCGCGCCACTGCACGGAGGCCGGGCGGCACGCCGACGCCATCGGGCACTGGACTCGCGCCGGACAGCTCGCGATCCAGCGCTCCGCGCACGGCGACGCCATCGTGCACCTGGGCCATGCGCTGGCGCTGCTGGCCGGCCAGCCCGAGGACCCGGCGCGGGAGGCGCAGGAGATCGACATCCAGCTCGCGATGGCGACGTCGCTCACCGCCACGCGCGGGTACGGCGCGCCGGAGGTCGAGCAGACGCTGGACCGCGTGCGGGTCATGGCCGACCGCCTCACCGACGTCGACCAGAAATTCTTCGTGCAGTGGACGCTCTGGCGCTTTCAGCTCTCGCGCGCCGACTTCCGGGCCGCCGAGCACCTGGTAGGCCGGCTGCTCGCCGTCGCGCACGGCCACGGCGACACCCTCGTGCGGGTGGGCGGCCACGTCGCGGCCGGGGTGGACACCTTCTACCGCGGCGAGTTCGCCCGCGCGCGGGAGCACCTGAGCCAGGCGGCCGCGCTGGACGACCGCGGCCGTGCCCCCGAGCAGATGCTTCGCTACGGCCAGGACATGGGCGTGGCGGCCGCCGGATTCCTCGGCTGGGCGGACGCGGTGATCGGCGATCTCGACGGCGGCGCGCGGCGCGCCGAGCTGGCGGTGCGGATGGCCCGCGAGGGCGGGCATCCGTTCAACGTGGCGCTCGCCCTGTTCCTGGCCTGCGAGGTCCACGAGCTGCGGCGCGAGCCCGCCGTGGTCCGGCGGCTCGGCGACGAGCTGGTGGCCCTTTCCCGCGACTGCGGCTTCGCGTTCTTCCTGGCGATCGGGCTCTCGCACGCCGGCTGGGGCCGGAGCGCCGGCGGCGAGGCCGACGCGGGCGCCGCCATGATGCAGGAGGGCGCCGATCTCTTCCGCCGGGCCGGCCAGCGCGTCGGGCTCGCCCATCGCGCGCGCCTGGCCGAGGGGCTGCTGGCCACCGGCGCGGTGGAGGCCGCGCTGAACGTGATCGCCGACGCCCTCGAGCAGCGGCGGCAGACCGCGGAGCACGCCTTCGTGGCCCCGCTGCTGACCCTCCGCGCCGAGGCGCTCGTCCGCCGCGGCGAGGCCGCGGCCGCGCTCGACGCGCTCCGCGAGGCGGTGGAGGTCGCGACCGGCCAGGGCGCCACCCTCTTCGCCCGCGACGCGGCCGCCGCCCTCCGCCGTCTGGAAGACCGGGGATGAGCGTCTCGAACTGGAACGGCTCGAATCGCTGCGCGCCGGCCGCGACGGTCACACCCCGCGATCTGGACGAGCTGATCGCCATCGTGCGCGACCCGGCCTTCCCCTCGCCGGTGCGGGCCCTGGGCGAGCTGCACTCGCTGAACGAGTCCATCGAGACCGCGGGCACCGCGGTGTTCATGACCCGCTTCTCGACGATCGACGCGCCCGATCGCGCCCAGCGCCGGGTCACGGTGGGCGCCGGCGTCCGGATGATCGACCTGAAGAACGCGCTCCGCCCGCACGGGCTGCAGCTGCCGGTGGTGCCGGAGATCGGCAATGCCACCGCGGGCTCGGTCGCCTGCTGCGGCACCAAGGATTCCTCGCTCGGCCCGACCGGCCGCGGCCAGATCAGCTCGACGGTGGTCGCGGTCCGCCTGGTGCGAGCCGACGGGCGGACCGTGCACGTGACCGACCGCGACGCCCTGCGCCTGATCCGCTCGAGCTACGGGCTGCTCGGCATCGTGTACGAGGTCACGTTCGAGGTCGAGGAGCGCCGGCGGGTCTGGTACTCCTACGAGCGGATCACGCTCGACCGGTGGCTCGAGACCGGCCGGCCCCTGCCACCGCCCGACGGCGCCGAGATCCTCGGCGGCGCCGACGGCTTTCTCGCATTCCTGCTCCCGTACCGGCGACAGCTGATCGTCGAGCGCCGACGGGTGGCCGTCGGCCACCGTCCCGTCATGGTCCTGGACGCGGTCAGGCTCTGGCTGCGCACGTTCGCCTGGATGTCGGGGGCGCGCCCGTTCAACGCCCCGCTCCGGCTCCTGCCCCGGCCCCTCCGTCGCCTCGTCATCGCGGCCTGGGTGTGGGCGCTCGATCACGGCTTCCTCAAGATCTTCTTCCTGCGCGTCATCAGCCGGTTCGCCAGCTACCGGGCCGACGCCATGATCGACTTCAAGCGGCCCGCCTCGAGCTACTTCGACTTCACGTTCTGGGCGTTCCCGGTCAGCGGCTGGGCCGAGATCGTGCCCGCGTACCTGCGCTTCTGCGAGCGCTTCCGGCGCGAGCACGGGTTCAGGCCCGCGCTGCCCACCGAGGTGTACTTCATCCGCCGGGACGACTCCGCGCTGCTGTCCTTCAGCCCCGAGGAGGACATCTTCACGCTGGACATGGTGAACTGGTCCCACGAGGAGCCCGCGGCCTGGATGGCGATGAACCGCGCGTTCAACGAGTTCGCGGCGCGACACGGCGCCCGCCCGCTGCTCAATCAGACGAAGGGCCTCCTGCCCGCGGTGGCCCGGCAGCTGTGGACGCCGGCCTGGCACGCGCTCGCGAACGCGCGCCGGACGGCGGATCCCGAAAACCGGTTCCTGACCCCGTTCTTCCGGGACATCCTCCCCGCAGCGGGTGCATGATGGAGGCCGCCGAGACGCCGGAATCGCTGTGACCCCGGCTGTCACGGTCGGGGGAGACCATCGGCGCATGAGCAGTCCCTTCCTCAGCCAGCTGGCCGAGCTGCAGCGCGCGGACCGCACCCGCGCCAAGTGGGTGATCGTGCCCTCCCACTCGCTCGGGCACACGCTCGGCGAGCGGCTGGCGCTCTACGGCGCCGGCTGGACCAACGTGCGCTTCGCCACGCCGCTGGACCTGGCCCTGCCGATGGCCGCGCCCTTCCTGGTCGAGCGTGGCGTGGACCCGGCCCCCGACGGCATCGGGCCGGCGCTGATCATGCGCCTGCTGCTCGAGCTGCCCGCGTCGGTACCCCCGTATTTCCGCGGCCTGGCCGAGCAGCCGCAGATGGCCGAGGCCCTCTGGGTCGCCATCGCCGAGCTGCGCATGGCCGGCGGCACTGCGGCGGCCCTGCCGCACGCCGCGTTCACCGACGAGCGCAAGCACGCGGAGCTGCGCGCCCTGCTCGCGGCCTACGAGGAGCACCTGGTCGCGCGCCGGCTCGCCGACCGCGCCGTGGTCTTCCACGAGGCGCTGGCTCACCTGGACGTCTGCCCGATCCAGCCCGCCGACCTCTCGATCGAGCTGCCCACCACCATCTGGGCCCCGCTGGAGCGGCGGCTCCTCGATTCGCTCCCGGGCCGCCGCGTGACGCCTCGCGCGCTGGACCTGCCCGGTCTCGACGTGCCGAGGCGAATGATCAGCCTCGCGGCCCCGGCCGACGCGGTGACGCCCGCGCCGAGGTCGAACGCGGAGCGGCTGGCCCTGCTGATGGACCCCGCGGCGGCCGCGCCCGCCGACGACGACACGCTCACGATGTTCTGCGCCGGCGGCCGCGAGGCCGAGGTGGAGGAGATCTTCCGGCGCATCGGCCGGGCCGGGCTCGCCCTCGATCAGGTGGAGATCGCGTGCCCCCGGACGGAGCAGGCCGCGCTGGTCTGGGAGAAGGCGCAGCGCCACGAGTGGCCGATCACCATCGGGCCCGGCATCCCGATCGCGCTCACCCGACCCGCGCGCGCCCTGCTCGCCTTCTGCGAGTGGGTCGAGGGAGGCCTGCCCGCCAGCCGGCTGCGCCGCATGCTGCAGTCCGGCGACGTGCGGGTGAGTGAAAGCGGCGAAGGGCTCAGCGCGGGCCAGGCGGCGCGCTTGCTCGCGCGGGCCCAGGCCACGTGGGGACGGCAGACCTACGCGGCGGCGCTGGGCCGGCTGGCCGAGCATCACCGCGGGCGCGCCGCCGATCCCGAGCTGTCCGAGGACGCGCGGGCGCGCCACGCCGAGCGCCTGGACCAGGCCCGGCGCCTGCAGGCGTGGACGGCGGCGCTGCTGGCGCTGGTGCCCGAGGCACCCAGCGCGCCGCTCGGCCGGTGGCTCGAGGCGGCGGTGACCTTCGTGAAGGCGTTCGCGCGCAAGAGCAGCGAGCTGGACGGGGAGGCGACGGTGGCGCTCACCGAGGCGCTGGCCGACCTGCGCGCCCTCGCCGACCTGGCGCGGCCGGCATCCGACGCGCTGGCCCTGATCCGCGGCCGGCTCGACGGCCTGTCGGTGGGTGGCGACCGCGCGCGCCCCGGTCACCTGCACGTCACCACCCTGGCCGACGCCGGCCACGCCGGGCGGGCGCACACCTTCGTGCTGGGGCTGGAGGAAGGCGGCGTCTTCCCGACGCTGGTGGAGGATCCGGTGCTGCTCGACACCGAGCGCGCCGGAATCGACCCGGCCCTGCGCACGTCGGCCGATCGCGTCGGCGAGGCGCTCTATCGCATCGTCTCGCGGCTCGGCAGCCTGGGCGGACGCGTCTGCCTGAGCTACTCGCGCCGCGACCTGCGCGAGGCGCGCGCCACGTTCCCCTCGTGGGTGCTGCTGCAGGCCGTCCGCGTGCTCCAGCCCCACGAGACCTGGACGTACGACAAGCTCGTGGCCGCACTGGGCGAGCCGGTCTCGGCGGTGCCCGCGGAGCCGGCGGCGGCGCTGAGCGACGCGGGCTGGTGGCTCGCGAGCCTGCGTGAGGCGGATGCCTCGGCGGTGCCGGCGGTGCGCCAGGGCTTCCCCGCCCTGGGCCAGGGCGCGGTGGCCGAGGCCGCGCGCGAGTCCGACGCCTTCACCGAATACGACGGCTTCGTGCCCGAGGCGGGCCCCCTCCTGGACCCGCGCCGGCCCGGCGCGGTGGTGTCGCCCACGAGCCTCGAGGAGCTGGCCAAGTGCCCGTTCCGCTACTTCCTGCAGCGCGGCCTGGGCCTCGATCCCATCGACGACGCCGAGCCGGATCCCGACGTGTGGCTCGACCCCATGACGCGAGGGTCGATCCTGCACGACCTCTTCGCCACGATCATGCGCGAGATCCGCGATCGGAAGGAGGCGCCGAGCCCGGCGCTCCACGGCGACCGGCTCCGCGACCTCGGCGAGCAAGCGCTGGCCACGCACCGCGCGCTGGTGCCGCCACCGTCCGAAGGCGTCTACGAGCGCGAGGCCCGCGAGCTGCAGGCCGATCTCGCCCTGTTCCTCGCGTTCGAGGCCCGGGGCGCGCAGCGGCGGGCGCTCGGATTCGAGGTCGCCTTCGGCGGTGACCCGGAGGGCGAGCCGCTGGGGCGACGCGACCCGGTGACCATCGACCTCGGCAACGGGCTCCGCTTTCGCCTCCGGGGTCGGATCGACCGCATCGACCGCCTCGCCGACGGCAGCTACGAGATCGTCGACTACAAGACGGGGAGCGCGTTCCTCCCCGGCGGCCTCGAGGCCACCTTCGCGGGCGGCCGTCAGCTCCAGCATGCCCTCTACGCGCTGGCCGCGGTCGAGCTGCTCCGCGAGACGGAGCCGACGGCGCGCGCGGTCGGCTCCTACTACTTCCCCACCGGACGGGGCGGCCAGGAGCGGCAGGTGCGCCCGGCGTCCAGCCGGGAACAGGTCGCGGCAGTGCTGCGCGATCTGTTCGATCTGCTGGCGGCCGGGGCCTTCGTGCACACGCCCGACGGCGACGAGGATTGCCGCTTCTGCGAATTCGGGCGCGCGTGCGGCCCGCAGGCGGCCGAGCGGGCGGAGCGGAAGCTCGCGCGGTCCGAGAACCCCGCGCTGGACGCCTACCGGCGGCTCGGCGGCCATGCCTGAGCCGCGTCCCGTGCCCGACCAGGCCGCGCGGGATCTCATCCGCCAGCGCCTGGACATCAACCTGCTCGTCGAGGCGGGCGCGGGCTCGGGCAAGACCGAGTGCCTGGCCCAGCGGATGGCCGCCGGCGTGCTCGACGGCGCCTACCAGGTCGAGCAGATCGCGGCGGTCACCTTCACGCGCAAGGCGGCGGCCGAGCTGCGCGGGCGCTTCCAGCTCACGCTCGAGAAGGCCGCGGCCGCGGAGCGGGATCCCGCGCGGAAGGCGCGCGCGCAGCAGGCGCTGCGGCATCTGGAGCGCCTCTTCGCGGGCACCATCCACGCGTTCTGCGCCCACCTGCTCCGCGAGCGGCCCGTCGAGGCCGGGGTGGCGCCGGGCTTCACCGAGCTGGACGAGATCGCCCAGCTGGACCAGCAGCGCCGCGCCTGGCGGGACTACCTCGACCGCCAGCGGGCCCTAGGCTCACCGGTCTTGCGCGAGCTGGTCGAGGCCGGCGTGAAGCCCGGCGACCTCGACCACGCGTTCGAGGTCGTGTGCACGCACGCCGACGTCGTCTTCCCGGCCGGGGACGCGGCGCGGCCGGACGCGACCGAGGCGCGCGCCGCTCTGGAGCAGTTCTGGACGCAACTCGGGGCGCTTCTGCCGGGCCCGATCGCCCCCGACACCTCCTGCCCCGTGCAGCGGTCGATGCGAAAGTTCCAGCGCCGATTCCGGGTGGCCGCGCTCGAGGAGCCGCGGGTGGTCGCCGAGCTGGCCGCGGAGTGGAAGGGCACTCCGAAGATCACGCAGAACCGGTGGGCCCCCGGCGGCCGCGAGGGCCAGGCGGCGAAGGCGCGGATCGAGGCGCTCTTCGCCGAGCTGCAGCAGGTCACGCTGCCGTTCCTCGACGCCTGGCACCAGCACGTCTACCGGCTCGCGATGACCCTGCTGACGGGGGGCCGCGAGCACGCGGCCGAGGCGCGGCGCCGCGCGGTGACGCTCAACTACGGCGATCTGCTCCAGTACGCGGCCGCGCTGCTGCGGGACAACCTCGCGGTGCGCGAGGCGCTGCAGCGCAAGTACCGCTGGCTCTTCGTGGACGAGTTCCAGGACACGGACCCGATCCAGGCCGAGGTACTCCTGCTGCTGGCCGCCGCCGCGGGCCCGGATCGAGACTGGACGCAAGTGCCGCTCCGGCCCGGCGCGCTGTTCGTCGTCGGCGATCCGAAGCAGTCCATCTATCGCTTCCGCCGGGCCGACATCGACATCTACCAGCGCGTGCGCGAGCGCATCGAGGCCGGCGGCGGCCGGGTGGTGACGCTGACCGCGTGCTTCCGCTCCGTCCCCGCGCTCTGCGAGTGGGCGAACGCCGCGTTCGGCCGGCTGTTCCCCGCTGCCGCCACCCAGCACCAGCCGGGATTCGCTCGGCTGATGGCGGCACGCTCGGACAAGCATCCGGGACACGGCGTGCGGGTGATCAAGATCCCGGAGGGCCTCAAGGGCGGGGCGGTGAACGACTTCGAGGCCGACGCGATCGCCCGCTTCATCCGGTCCGAGGTCGACGCGCGCCGGCGCAAGCCGGGTGATTTCTTGATCCTCACCCGGTTCCGCAAGACCCTGCCCGTCTACACGCGGGCGCTCGAAGCCCTGCGCCTGCCCGTCGAGGTCAGCGGCGGCGCGGCCTTCGCCACATCGGCCGCGGTCACCGCGCTGTCCGACCTGCTGCGGGCGCTCACCGATCCGGACGACGGGCCCGCGGTCGTCGGCATCCTGCGCGGGCCCCTGTTCGGGATCGGCGACCGGGACCTGTTCCGCCATCGGCAGGCCGGGGGTGGCTTCCTGATCACCGCGCCCGATCTGACCGAGGCGGCGGGGCCCGTGGGCGAGGCGCTGCGCGTCCTGCGCAGCATGTACGCGTGGACTCGCCGGCTGCCCGCCCCCGCGGCGGTCGAGCGCATCCTGGAGGCCACCGGCCTGCTCGCGCTGACCGCGGCGGCAACTCCGGGCGGCGCCGAGGCCGGCGACCTGCTGCACGCGGTCGACCGCGTCCGGCAGGTCACCGAGGAGGGCGGCACCCTGGCCGACGCGGCCGCCGCGCTGACCGACGATCTGGAGTCGACCGAGGTCGAATCGGTGCCGCTCGAGCCCGGCCGGAGCGACGTGGTGCGCCTCATGAATCTCCACAAGGCCAAGGGCCTCGAGGCGCCGGTGGTCTTCCTGGCGGACCCGCTGCGCAGCGGCCCGGACGACGTCGAGGTACGGATCGTCCGCGAAGGGATCCAGGCCACCGGTTACCTCGAGCTCCGCCGGAAGAACGAGGGCACCTACGGCCACACCGTGCTCGGCCGACCGGCCGAGTGGGCGCTGCATCAGGAGAAGGAGCGCGCCTATCTGGACGCCGAGCGGATCCGGCTCGTCTACGTGGCGGCGACGCGGGCGAAGGATCTCCTGGTGGTCAGCCGGCCCGCGAGGCCGACCGCCGGCGGGCCCTGGCAGCAGCTGGCGCCCTATCTGATCAAGGTGCCACCGCTGCCGACTCCGCCGATCTCGCAGCTGCCGCTGCCCGTGGTCCCCGACCTGAGCACCCGCGCCCGCGCCGCCGGCGCCGCCGCGCGCGAGGCGCGGGCGCGAGCGCTCCACGCACCGTCGTGGCAGGTGGAGTCGGTGACCGGCACCGCGCATCGGGCCGGCCCCTACGGCCATCCCCTCCAGGAAGGTCGCACCCGCGAGCCCGACACCGGCATGGCCTGGGGCAGCCTCATCCACTTCCTGCTGGAGCACGCCATGCGCGGCCCCCATCGCGACCGCGCGCATCTGGAGCGCCTCGCCAACTGGTTCGCCTTCGACACGCCGGACCTGCGCCGCGTGATCCCGGAGGCGCTGGACACGGTGGAGCGCGTGATGAGCGCGGACTTCTGGCGCGAGGCGACCGCGGCCGCCGAGCACACGGTGGAGGTGCCGTTCGCGGTTCGCGTGGACGACGGGGACGCGGCGCCGCGGCTGCTCCACGGGGTGATCGACCTGGCGTTCGCGACCGCGGAGGGCTGGACGGTGATCGACTACAAGACCGATCAGCTGGGCGCGGGCGTCGAGGTTCTCGTGGCCCGCTACGCGCCGCAGATCCGCGCCTACGCCGACCACTGGAGCGAGCGGACCGGCCGTCCGGTGCGCGCCGGGCTGCACTTCGTCCGCAGCGGGGAAACCCGCTGGCTCGCCGGCTGATGAAGAAGCCGGCGAAATTCGCCGGCGGCTAGACGGGGCGCGCCTCTTCCGAGACCACGATCCGGTCCCAGCCGCTGGTGAAGTCGACCTGGAACATCGCGTTGGCCGGCTTCACGTCGTCCGCGGTCACCTGCACGTTCAGGGTGTAGACGCCGGGCGGAAAGATCATCACGCCGGACGGGCTGGGGGGCGCGAAGAACCGCAGCTGGTCGGGCGCCGACGCCAGGGCGAAGCAGAGGTCGAGCCGCCGCACCTGATTGCCCTCCACCTCGCGCGCGTCGAAGTCGGGCTCGCGCGCCCACTTCAGGAACACCGGCGCGAAGAAGCCCGGCGCGGGCGACGTCCGGCCGTCGGCGCCCCGCACCTGGATCTCGAGCAGCCGCCCGCGACAGTTGCGCGCCGCGACGGGCCCGTCGTTGCGGACCATGACGTGGCAGAAGTATCCGGGCCGATCGCCGGTGTCGGCGACGTCACGCCGCTCGTAGGTCGACGTCGGGTCGAAGTAGACCTCGAGCCCGGGCTTCCGAGCGTGGCTCCGGAAGCGTGGCCCGAGCGTCAGCGCCTGGCGAATGGAATTCCACACGAGGTGCAGAGTACACGCGAGCCGGGGAGGCTCGCAATGTGTCGCGTCAGCCGGTTCGGGGCCGCGGCGCGGGAGTCTCCTCGACCACCGTGGCCGGTCCCGATCCGGTGCGCTTCACCGTGAGCTGCCGGGAGTGGAACGACCGCAGCGTCGCCCGGTGGCCCACGCTGAACAGCGTGGTCCCGGGCAGCCGCTCGTGCAGCAGCCGGTACAGGCGCTCCTCGGTGGGCTCGTCCACCGCGGAGGTCGCCTCGTCGAGGAAGAGCCAGTCCGGCTTCTGGAGCAGCGCGCGGGCGAAGGCGATGCGCTGCTGCTCGCCCGGCGACAGCTGCAGCGCCCAGTGGCCGGACTCGTCCAGCCGCCGGGCCAGCTCCGGCAGTCCCACCGCCTCGAGGGCGTCGCGCAGCGCCGCGTCGGACACCCCGTCCGCGGGCATCGGGTAGCTCACCACGCTGCGCAGGGTGCCGATGGGCAGGTACGGCCGCTGCGGGAGGAAGAGCACGCGGGCCTTGCTCGAGGTGCGGATCTCGCCGCGTCCGAACGGCCAGATGCCCGCGATGGCCCGGAAGAGCGTGCTCTTCCCCGAGCCGGAGGCGCCGCCGAGCAGCACGCTCTCCCCCCGCTGCAGCGAGAGGTTGACGTGGGCGATGAGGGGCCGGCCGTCGGGCAGGTGCAGATCCACGTTCTCCACGCGCAGCTCCTGCTCGTCGCCGTCGGCGTGCTGCACCCCGCCGCCGCGCGCGGTGTCCCGGCGCACGCGCGCGAGCGTGCGCTCGAAGCCGGCGAGCCGCTCGACCACCGCGCACCAGGCCGCGATCTCCTTGTACGAGACCACGAAGAAGCTCAGCGCGTCCTGGACCTGGTTGAAGGCGCCGACCGTCTGCATGAGCCCGCCCAGGCCCAGCTCGCCGCGGAAGTATCGCGGGGCGGCCACGATCGACGGCACGATCCACGCGCCCTGCGAGTATCCGGAGGTGAACGAGGTCAGCCGCTTCTGCCGCCGCATGATGCCCCACCAGTTCTGCACCACCGACTCGAACAGCGCGCGGAAGCCGCGGAACTCGTCGGGCTCGCCGCGGTAGAGCGCGACGCCCTCGCTGTTCTCGCGGAAGCGCACCAGGCTGAACCGGAAGTCGGCCTCGTAGCGCTGCTTGTCGAAGTTCAGCCGCACGAGGGGGCGGCCGATCCAGTCGGTCAGCCAGGTGCCGCCGAGCGCGTAGAGGATCGACACCCACACCATGTAGCCGGGCAGGACCAGGGTGTGGTCGCCGATCGGCACCGTGAGCTGGCCGGAGAGGCTCCAGAGGATGGCCACGAAGGTGGTCAGGGTCACGAAGGCGCGCAGCCCGCCGATGAAGAGCGCGAGGGTGTGCGAGACCAGCAGCTGGATGTCCTCGGCGATGCGCTGGTCGGGGTTGTCGGTCTCGCGGGCGATCAGCTGCATGCGGTAGTAGGCGCGGTCCGCGAGCCAGGCGAGGAGGTAGCGCTCGGTGAGCCAGCGCCGCCAGCGGATCTCGAGCATCTGGCTCAGATAGAGCTGGTAGACCGCGAGCAGGATGAACGCACCCACCAGCCACGTGACCTGCAGCAGCTGGCGGCGAAAGGCGGCCGCGTTCTTGTCCTGCAGCGCGCTGAAGAAATCGTTGTTCCAGCGGTTCAGCAGCACGCTGAGGTAGACCATCCCCAGGGTGAGCGTCACCACCACCACGAGCAGTCCCAGCCCGTGCCAGCGATCGTCCGAGAGCCAGTACGGGCGGATCATCCGCCACGCGTCGGGAAGGGTTCGGCGGAGACGACCGACGGCCGGATCGGTGGGTCCACCGGGGAGAACTGCGGACATATGCTCGGATGCTACAACTGTTTCCCAACCGGGACCACCGCACTACGAAGTGGTAGAGTGACGGGCACGTATGCGCCTACTGCTTCCGACCCGGCCGTCGCTACGCCCGGGCACGTCGCTCGTGGGCCTCGCGCTGCTGGCGGTGGGCTGCGCGAGCCAGCCCTCGCTCGTGCCGCAGAAGCAGGCGGACGCGATCGAGATCCGCGAACGGGCCCTGGCGTCCCATTCCTCGGCGATCCAGGACGCCATCCGGCAGTCGAACACCCTGGGCGCGCTCGCCTTCATCGACAATGCCAACGGCCGCCTGGTCGTGCTCCCCGGCGACACGCCGGGCGACGCGTGGGCGCGCCATCGCGCGGCGCCGCCCGACACCCCGCCGTCGGTGCCGCCGGTGGTCGACTTCGTGTACCGGCCGGACATCGCCAAGGCCCCCGACACGGTGACGGTCAAGCTCCTGGAGGAGCAGCAGCGCCTGCGCGACACGCTCGCCGCCACCGACGCCGAGCTGCGCCGGCTCTCCGATTCGATCGCCACCGTGCGCCAGGAGACGCAGGCCTCGATCGCGGCGTCGCGCGAGGACGTGAAGAAGTCCCTCGACGCTCTCACCGAGGACCTCGCGGCGGCGCGGAAGTTCATGCTCCAGACCGCGCAGCTCGGCTGGCTGGATCACGAGCTGACCAACGAGAACGCGAGCACCCTGCGCAAGCTGACCGCCACCAGCCAGGAGCTGACCGCGACGTCGACGAAGCTCACCGAGACGATCCAGCACCTGTCCGACACCCTCAGCCGTCAGCTCAAGGAGCTGGCCGCCCGCCTCGACGCGCTGCAGAATCGCGTGAGCAACGTGAAATGACCCGCGCGGTGCATCGTGGTCGAGCGGGGACGCGGCGGCCCGGCGTGCTCGCGCTCCTCCTGCTCCTGGCGCCGGCGTCCGCGGCGGCCGAGTCGCCCGGCGCGGACGGGGAGGACGCCTGGGTCCGGACCGAGTCGCAGAAGCTCGCGGCCAGCCAGGAGCGCGCGCTCCGGGACAACGAGAAGCGCGTCGCGGAGATCGAGGCCCGCGAGGTCGGCATCGACGAGGGGAGGCGCGCGGAGAAGATCACCGCGGATCGCGCCCTGGCCGCCTCCGCCGCGCTGAGCGGGGCCGGCGCGCCGGCGGGCGTGCCCTCGAAGGGAGAGACGTGGGGGCAGACCCTGGCCCGGATGGCCGACGTCGCCGCCCGCGACACCGGCACGCTGCAGACGCTGTACCGGGCCCAGACCGAGTACGTCGACGACGCCACCGCCGACTGGGTGGACGGGCCGGAGCGCAAGAAGCTGCAGGAGGCGGGCGCGCAGCTCCAGAAGAACATGGAGGTCAGCCGGGCGACCATGATCGTGACCACCGAGACCGCAGAGACCATGACCGCGCGGCTCCCCCAGGCGCAGCTGCTCGACAAGGTGGCCCGGATCGAGACCGCGGCCAAGGAAGCGGGCGAGCGTCTGAGCGCGCGCTGGGAGCGGGAGCGGGCCGCCCGGGAGCGGGAGCGCGAGCAGCGCGAGCGCGATGCCGCCGAGCGGGCCCGCGAGCAGCGGCGCTGATCGGCGCGAGCGAGCCCATGCCCGAGGTCCCCGACCTGACCGACCCGCGCTATCTGGACGAGATCGGCTGGTTCCTGTACCACGAGAAGTATCGGCGGGACCGCTTCGGCGGCTCCTACGACGCCGAGCGCGTGGCGAATTCCCGGCTCCTGCGCGACGAGGTCGCGGCCTACCTGGAGCAGCACGCGGGCTGGTTCGAGGACAAGACAGTCGTCACCATCGGCTGCGGCTGCACCGGCGACCTCAGCGCGTTCCCGGCCCGGGTGAAGGTGGCCATCGATCCGCTGCTCTACGCCTACCAGCACCTCGGCATGCTGGTGCCCGACGAGGTGGGCGCGCCCACCGTCTATCTGTCCCAGGGCGCGGAGAGCCTCCCCCTGCTGGATCGCTTCGCCGACCTCGTGATCTGCCGTAACGCGCTGGATCACATGCCGGATCCTCGCGTGGGCCTCGCCGAGATGTGCCGCATCCTCGCCGACGACGGCGCGCTCTTCGTCAGCGTGGACACCGGCGGCGATCCGACCCCCGACGAGCCGACCGTCTTCTCGGCGGAGAGCCTCGCCGCGCTCGTCCGCGAGCGCTTCGAGGTCGTGCGGCTCAGCGATCGGAATCGCCCCCACAGCGCCAGCCGGACCGGCAACGTCCGCGCGCTCGCGCGGAAGATCCCGGACGCGGGCCCCTCCCTCGACAAGGAGCAGGTGCTGCGAGCGTACGAAGCGCGCCTGCCCTAGGGCCATGGGCGCGGAACCGACGCTGGTCGTCCTCGGCATGATGGGCCGCATGCCGGTGGCGGGGGTGACGTGGCAGGCGCTGCAGTACCTCGAGGGCTTCCGCCGGCTCGGCTTCGACGTCCACTACGTGGAAGATACCGGCGAGTGGTCCTACGACCCCGACCGGAACACGATCAGCGACGATCCCTCCTACGCGGTCGGCTCGATCGGCGCGGTGATGGCGCGCCACGGCCTCGCCGACCGCTGGGCCTACCGCGCCGCGGACGGGCGCGTCTTCGGCCGCTCCGCCGCCGGCCTCGAGCGGCTGCTCGGGCGGGCCGACGCGCTGGTGAACCTCACCGGGGCCACCGTCCTGCGCGACGAGCATCGCCGCGTGCCGGTGCGCATCTACCTCGAGACCGATCCGGTGCTGCCCCAGATCGAGGTGGCGATGGGCAACGCCTTCCACGTGGACATGCTGAGCGCCCACACCCACCACTTCACGTACGGCGAGAACATCGGGCAGCCGGACTGCGGCGTCCCGGTCTCGCGCGTCACCTATCGGCCGACCCGGCCGCCCATCGTGCTCGACTGGTGGCAGCCCGCGCCCGGGGCGCCCGGCCCCTGCTTCACCACGGTGGCGAGCTGGCGGCAGGCGGGCAAGGACGTGCAGTGGCAAGGCCAGACCTACACGTGGAGCAAGCACCACGAGTTCCTCAAGGTCATCGACCTGCCGCGCCGGACGCGGCAGCCGCTCGAGCTGGCCCTGGCGATCCGGGGCCGCGCCGGTGACGACGTGCGCGGGTGGATCCCGCGCGATCAGGAGGACGCGGACGCGGTGGATCTGCTGCGGAGACACGGCTGGCGCGTCGTCAACGCGCTGCCGCTCTCCCACGACCTCGAGGCGTATCGCGCCTACATCACCGGCTCGCGCGGCGAGTTCACGGTGGCCAAGGACCAGAACGTGCGGCTGCGCAGCGGCTGGTTCAGCGACCGGAGCGCGTGCTACCTCGCGGCCGGCCGGCCGGTGGTGACCCAGGACACCGCCTTCGGCAAGTTCGTGCCCACCGGCGAGGGCCTGTTCGCGTTCGCGGGCATCGACGACGTCGTGGCCGCGCTGGAGGCGATCGACGCCGACTCTGCGCGGCACGCGCGCGCGGCGCGCGAGATCGCGGAGCGCTGGTTCAAGGCCGAGACGGTGCTGGGCAAGCTGGCCGAGGACGCGGGCCTCGCGGTCGGCCGGCGCGCGTAGCGCCGCGTGCTATCATCCGGCCACCGTGCGTTCCCCCACTCGCTCTCCGGAGGCGTGACCATGCGCAAGCCCGCGACGCTCGTGCTCCTCTTCATCTGGGTCGGCCTCACCGCGCTCCTCGCGGTTCCGCTCGAGGCGGTGGCCCAGGACGAGGTCAAGCTCGGCGCGTTCCTGCCCATCTCGGGCATCAGCGCCGACGTGGGCGCGCAGATGAAGGCGGGCGTCGAGGTCGCGCTGGAGCGTATGCCGACGGTGCGGCTGGGCGGCAAGGCCACCAAGGTCCACGTGATCTGGTACGACGACGAGGGCAAGGGCGACGTCGGCCTCAACGTGGTCACGCGCGCGCTGACCGTCGACCGTATCCACGTGGGCATGGGCTTCCTCTCCAGCGACGTGTTCATCCGGGTGATGGACGAGTTCCAGAAGGCCTCCATCCCGGTGGTCACCTGCTGCTCGGCGTCGCTCAAGATCGGCGACAAGATCAGCCAGAACAAGATGCAGTACGCCTTCCAGCTGAGCCCCACCGCCAACGACATCGCGCGCTCGGTGGCCGCCGCGGTGGCCCAGCACGTGAAGCCGAAGAGGATCGCGCTGCTCAACGAGAACACCGACGCCGGTCGCGATTTCTCTCGAATCGTCCGCGAGTGGTTCGGGGCCAACGCCAAGGACGTGGAGGTGGCCGCCGACGAGTTCGTCGACCGCGGGGTTACCGACCTCACCCCGCAGTGGGCCAAGATCAAGCGGTCGGGGGCCCAGGCCACCATCGGCGAGATCTACGGCTCGAGCGGGCCGGTGCTCTTCACCCAGTGGTTCGAGCTGAAGGTGCCGTCGCTCATCGCCCACATGGGCGCCACCGTGAGCGCGCAGACCTTCGTGGACCAGCACGCCAAGCAGATGGACCTCGCCATCGTGAACAACCGCTGGTGGCCCGCGAAGTACTCGGAAGTGTCCGAGCCGATGATGGCGGCCTACAAGAAGAAGACCGGGACCGATCCCACCAACTTCGCGGTCCAGGCCCACGACGCCACCCTGGTCCTGCTCGAGGCCATCCAGAAGGCGGGCAGCCTCGATCCGCAGAAGATCCAGGCCGCGCTGGAGAGCGGCACCTTCGTGACCGCGTGGGGTACCCGGAAGTTCACCCCGCTCGCCGAGGGGCACCGCATGCCCATCCAGACCGTGGTGGTGCAGATCCAGGGCGGCAAGAAGGTGCCGATCTATCCCGAGTCGGTCGCGGCGGCCTCCGGCGGCAAGTTCGTGCCGGCGCCGCCGTACGCGTGGGACAAGAAGTAGCGGCGCCCCCGAAGCTCGCCCTCGCCGGCCTCGGCAAGCGGTTCGGCGGCCTCCGCGCCGTTTCCGCCTGCTCGTTCGAGATCGCGCCCGGCTCGGTGGTCGGCCTCATCGGGCCCAACGGCTCGGGCAAGAGCACCATCTTCAACCTGGTGACCGGGCTGCTGCGCCCCGACGAGGGCGCGATCCGCCTCGACGGCGAGCGCATCGATGGCCTCGCCACCCACGAGATCGCCCGCCGCGGCGTCGGGCGCACCTTCCAGTCCGTGAAGATCTTCCGCGACCTGCCGGTGCGCGAGAACCTCGCGATCGCCGCGATGGGGCGGCGGCTCCGCGGCTGGGAGCCGCGCGGGCGGGAGTGGCTCGAGCGCCTGGGCCTCGCGCGGCTCGCCGACGCGCCCGCGGGCCGCCTCTCCATCGGCCAGCAGCGGCTGCTCGAGCTGGCCATGAACCTGGTGATCGACCCCGCGTTCCTGCTGCTGGACGAGCCCCTCGCCGGCGTGCACCCGGTGGTCCGCCGCCAGATCGGCGAGACCCTCGCCGACATGCGCGCCCGCGGCCGTACGCTCCTGATCATCGAGCACCACATGCCGTTCGTGATGGGGCTCTGCGACAAGATCGTGGTGATGGACCACGGCGAGAAGATCGCCGAGGGCCCGCCCGACGCGATCCGCGCCGACCCGCGCGTCATCGCGGCCCTCCTCGGGCGCGCCGAGCGCGGAGGCCCCGATGCTCGCGCTTGAGGGCGTGCGAGGCGGCTACGGCAAGCTCGAGATCCTCCAGTCCGCGTCGCTCGACGTCCCCGACGGCGCGATCGTCGGCATCATCGGCCCCAACGGGGCGGGCAAGTCCACCCTGCTCAAGACCGCGTTCGGCTACCTCCGCCCGTGGGCCGGCCGCGTGGTCCTCGACGGCCGCGAGATCGGCGGCCGCCGGCCCGACGAGATCATGCGCCGGGGCGTCGGCTACCTCGCCCAGGCCGGCGGCCTCTTCGCGGAGATGACGGTGCACGACAACCTCGTGCTCGGGGGCTACACGATCTCGCGGGCGGCGAAGCGGCGGGCCATCGAGGAGGTCTACGCGCGCTTCCCCCTCTTCCGGGAGCGCCGGCGCCAGCCGGCCGGCGCGCTCTCGGGGGGCGAGCAACGGCTGCTCGCCATCGCCCGCGCCCTGATCGTGAAGCCGCGCCTGCTCCTGCTCGACGAGCCGTCGGCCGCGCTGGCCCCGCGCTTCATCGACGACATCTACGCCACGCTGGTGGGGCTGAACCGGGACGGGCTCGCCATGCTGATCGTGGAGCAGAACGTCGAGGCGATCCTGGCGGTGGCCCACCGCGTGTTCGTGCTGGATCTCGGGCGCAACGCCTTCGACGGCACCCCCGCCGAGCTGCGCGGCTCCGACCGCATCCGCCGGCTCTATCTGGGCGAAGACGAGGGCGAGCCGGCCTGATGCTCGAGTCCCTCCTCGAGTTCCTGATCCAGGGCCTGGTGCTGGGCGGCCTCTACGCGCTGTTCGCGGTCGGCCTCAGCCTGATCTTCGGCGTGCTCGACGTCATCAACGTGGCGCACGGCGAGTTCTTCGCGATCGGCGGCTACCTGGCCTTCGCGGCGGTCGTGCTGCTGCACCTGCCCGGCGCGCTGGGCGTGCTGGGCGCCGCGGTCGGCACGTTCCTGCTCGGCCTCGCGGTCTACCCGCTGCTGATCGCCCCGCTCAAGCGCCGGCTGGGCGGCCGGCCGCCGGGACCGCTCTACCTGGTGCTCACGCTCGGCCTCTCGACCTTTCTCCAGTCGAGCCTGCTCGCGATCGCGGGCGGCGACTACCTGCGCGTGCCGCCCCAGGTGAGCGGCATCCTCGATCTCGGGGTCACCGCGGTGAGCCACCAGCGGCTGCTCGTGCTGGGCGTGGCCGCCGCCCTGCTCACCGCGCTCTTCGCGTTCCTGCGCTGGCATCCCCAGGGGCTGGCGGTGCGCGCGGTGTCGCTCAATCCCGACGCGGCCCAGGCGATGGGCATCGACCTGCCGCGCATCTTCGCGCTGACCCTGGCCCTCGGCGTGTCGCTGGCCGGCGTGGGCGGCGCGCTCATGGCCCCGCTCTTCACCGTCTACCCGGCGGTGGGCTTCCCGCTCACCATCAAGGCCTTCGCCATCACCATCCTGGGCGGCATGGGCAATCCGGCGGGGGCGCTGGTCGCGAGCTTCCTGGTCTCGGTGGCGGAGTCGCTCTCGGTGATGGTGATCCCGTCGCAGTGGCAGAGCCTCATCGCGTTCGCGGTGATGATCGTCATGCTCCTGATCCGGCCGCGCGGCCTCTTCGGCCGGGGCGATGCGCGATGAGCCGCCGCGCGCCATGACCGGCCGCGCGCGCCTGGCCCTCGTGGCGGCCGCCGCCCTGGCCCTGCTGCCCGCGCTGCTGCCGCACCCCTTCGTGCTCACCATCGCGACGCAGGCCGCGATCTGGGCGCTGCTCGCGGCCAGCTGGGATCTGCTCAGCGGCTACGCCGGGCAGATCTCGTTCGGCCACGCCGGCTTCTTCGCCCTCGGGGCCTACGCGGCCGCCGCCGCCACCAAGCACGCCGACGTCTCGCCGTGGCTCGGCCTGCCGCTGGGCGCCGCGATCGCCGCCGCGGTCGGCCTCCTGACCGGCTTCCCCGCGCTGCGGCTGCGCGGCCACTATCTCGCGCTGGTGACCCTCGGGCTCGCCGAGATCATCCGGCTCGTCGCCACCAACTGGCTGGCCCTGACCGGCGGACCGTTCGGCATCCACGACTTCCGGAGCTTCCCGGGCCTGCCCGACGGCGCGCTCTCCCACCGCCAGGCCATGTACCTGCTGGTGGCCGCGATCGTGGCCGTCGCCGTGGGCATCATGTACGCGGTCTGCGAGCGGACCACCGCGGGCCAGGCCTTCCGGGCCATCCGCGAGGACGAGGTGCTGGCCCAGACCCTCGGCATCGACACCACGCGCTACAAGCTGCTGGCCTTCGCGCTCAGCTCGGGCTTCGCGGGGCTCGCCGGCGGCCTCTACGCCTACTACGTGCAGCTGGTGAGCCCGGTGGTGGCCGGCGCGGCCACGACGTCGCTGGTCATCGGCATGGCGGTGTTCGGCGGCCTCGGCACGCTCTGGGGGCCCGTGCTGGGCGCGCTGCTCCTCTACGGCCTCTACGAGGGCTTGCGCTTCGTCGGCGTCGTGTACAACCTGATCGCGGTGGGCTTCGTGATCGTGGTCTTCGTCATCTTCGTTCCGCGCGGGCTGGCGGGCCTCGGGAGATCGGCATGAGCTATCGGCTGGGAGTCGACGTGGGCGGCACCTTCACCGATCTGGTCCTGGTGGCGCCCGACGGCGTGGCGCGCACGTGCAAGGTGCTCTCCACCACCACGAACTACGCCCAGGCCATCATCGCGGGCCTCCGCGAGCTGGCCGACCAGGCGGGCATCGCGGCCGCCGACATCGGCGAGATCATCCACGGCACCACGGTGGCCACCAACGCGATCCTCGAGCGCCGCGGGGCGCGCGCGGGCCTGCTCACCACCGAGGGCTTCCGCGATCTGCTCGAGATCGGCCGCCTGCGGCTCTCGCGGCTCTACGACCTCGACTTCGAGCGCCCGTCGCCGCTGGTGCCGCGCCGGTGGCGGCGCGAGATCCGCGAGCGCATGAACCACCGCGGCGAGGTGGTGACGCCGCTCGACCACGACGGCGCGGCCGCCGCCATCGACCGCCTGCTCGCCGAGGGGGTGGAGTCGATCGCGGTGTGCTTCCTGCACGCCTACGCCAACCCGGCCCACGAGGCCGCGGTGGGCGCGATGATCCGGGCGCGCGCCCCGCACGTGGCGCTCACGCTCTCCTCGGAGATCCTGCCCGAGATGCGCGAGTTCGAGCGCACCAGCACCGCGGTCACCAACGCCTACGTGATGCCGGTGATGGGCCGCTACCTGGCCTCGCTCGAGGGCGAGCTGCGCGCGCTCGACGCCCGGGCCCCGCTGCTGATCATGCAGTCCAACGGCGGCGTCATGACCGCCGAGGGCGGACGGCAGCGCCCGGTGCACGTGATCGAGTCGGGCCCGGCCGCCGGCGTCATCGCGACTGCCGCGCTGGCCCGCGCCATCGGCGCCCCCAACGCGCTCAGCATCGACATGGGCGGGACCACCGCGAAGGCCTCGATCATCGAGGGCTACGAGATCAAGCGCACCGGCGAGTTCGAGATCGGCGGGACCATGTCGCAGGGCAGCCGGCTCAACAAGGGCGGCGGCTTTCTCCTGCGGGTGCCCGCGATCGACATCGCCGAGGTGGGCGCCGGCGGCGGCAGCATCGTGTCCGTCGACGGCGCGGGCGCGCTGCACGTGGGCCCGCGCAGCGCGGGGGCGCTGCCGGGCCCGGTCTGCTACGACCAGGGCGGGACCGAGGTCACGCTGACCGACGCCAACGTCACGCTCGGCTACCTCCACCCCGAGCGGCTGCCGAGCGGCCTCCGGCTGGACGCGGGCAAGGCGCGGCGCGCGCTCGCCGAGCAGGTCGCCGCGCGCCTCGGCATCGACGCGGCGGACGCGGCGCACGGGGTCTACCTGCTCGGCTGCGCGGGCATGGCCCGCGCGGTGCGCGCGGTCACCATCGAGCGCGGGCGCGATCCGCGCGAGTTCACCCTGGTGGCCTTCGGCGGCAACGGCCCGCTGTTCGCGGCCGAGATGGCGCGCTCGCTGGAGATCGGCACGATCCTGGTGCCGCCGGCCCCCGGCGTCTTCAGCGCGCTGGGGCTGCTCGAGGCCGAGGTCGAGCATCACCTGGTGCGCACGTTCCTCCGCCCGCTGTTCGGCACCAAGCCGTCGGAGATCGGCGCGGCGGTCGCGGAGATGGAGCAGGAGGCCGAGGCCCTGCTGCGCGCGGAAGGCAGCCGGGCCGCGGTCGAGATCAGCCGCTCGATCGACCTCAAGTACCAGGGCCAGTCCTTCGAGCTGACCGTGCCGCTGCCGCCCGCGTGGACCGACGAGGCGCTGCGCACGCTGGCCGTCGACTTCGGGCGCGAGCACGAGCGCACCTACGGCCACCAGGCCGAGGGCGATCCCGTCCAGATCGTCAACCTGCGGCTCACCGCCCGGGTGCTGCGGCCGGCCGACCGCCCCCCGATCCGGCTCGGGGAGGGCCGCGCCGGGCGCCCGGGCGACCGCGCGGCCTACTTCGGCCCGGCCCACGGCACGATCGCCACGCCCGTGGTCGCGCGCGCCGCGCTCGACGCGGCCCCGCGTCCGGGCCCGCTGCTGGTCGACGAGTACGACGCCACCACGCTGGTGCCGCCGGGCTGCACCGCGCGCCTCGATCCCCACGGCAACATCGTCATCGCGACCGGAGGCCCGGCATGACCACGCGCGATCTGAGCGACCCGATCCTCCTCGAGCTGGTCAAGAACGGCCTGGACGCGATCGTGGACGAGATGGCCATCGCGCTCGTGCGCACCGCGTACTCCAACAACCTCAAGAACGCGATGGACATGTCCTGCGCCCTCTGCGACGCCGAGGGGCATCTCATCGCCCAGGGCCTGACCCTGCCCCTCCACCTGGGCTCCATTCCCGACGCGATGGCCCAGGTGCGCCGCAAGTTCGGCGCGAGCCTCGCCCCCGGCGACGTGTTCATCCTGAACGACCCCTACGAGGGCGGCACCCACCTGCCCGACTTCTACATCTTCAAGCCCATCCTGGCCGGGGGCCGCCTGGTCGGCTGGTCGGCCAGCATCGGGCACCAGCTCGACGTGGGCGGCAAGACCGCGGGCGGCAACGGCTGCGACGCCACCGAGATCTTCCAGGAGGGCCTCCGCATCCCGCCGCTGCGCCTCTACGCGGCGGGCAAGCCGGTGGACGCGGTGTTCGAGCTGATCGACCGCAACGTGCGCGTGCCGCGGCAGGTGCTGGGCGACGTGCGCTCCCAGGTGGCCGCCTGCCTCACCGGCGAGCGCGGCTATCTCAAGCTGGCCGAGCAGTACGGGCCCGATCGCTTCGCGGCCTGCACCACCGCGCTGCTCGACCAGGCCGAGCGGCTGGCCCGCCACGCGATCACCGCGATGCCGGACGGCCGCTACACGTTCACGGACTGGATGGACGACGACGGCATCGATCCCGACCCGATCCCGATCACGGTGACGGTCACCGTGACGGGCGACCGGCTCATCGCCGACTTCACCGGCTCGGCGCCCCAGGTCAAGGGCGCGATCAACTCGCCGCTGCCCTTCACGAAGTCAGCGGTGTACGCGTGCGTGCGGCACCTCGTCGGCGGCACCCCGCCCAACAACGAGGGCTACTTCCGTCCGATCGAGGTGATCGCGCCTGCGGGCACGGTGGTGAACCCGGTGATGCCGGCCGCGGTGGCCGCCCGCGGGCTCACCGGCTTTCGCATGGCCAATACGGTCTTCGGGGCGTTGGCCCAGATCGCGCCCGACCGGGTGTTCGCGTGCGAGATGGGCGGCGACACCGGCATCAGCTTCGGCGGCTACGACGTCGAGCGCCGACCCTTCGTCTTCCTCGAGTTCCTCTTCGGCTCGTGGGGCGGCCGGCCGACGAAGGACGGCGTCGACGCGTGCAGCAGCTCGGTGGTGAACTTCTCCAACAACCCGGTGGAGATCATCGAGTCCGAGTATCCGCTGATGATCGAGCGCTACGGCTACCTGCCCGACACCGGCGGCCCCGGCAAGTTCCGCGGCGGGCTGGCCCTCGAGCGGCAGTATCGCTTCCTCGAGGCGGAGGGCACGCTGCAGCTGCGCACCGACCGGCGGGCGCACGTGCCCTACGGCCTCGCGGGTGGGCGCCCGGGCACGCCGTCGCGCAACGTCCTGAACCCGGGCGCCGAGCCGCGCGACCTGCCCGCCAAGTGCACGCTGACCGTGCGGCGCGGCGACGTGTTCCGTCACGAGCTGGCCGGCGCGGGCGGCTGGGGCGATCCCTTCGAGCGCGACCCGGAGCGCGTGCGGCGCGACGTGATGGAGGAGAAGATCACCGCCGCGTACGCGCGGCGCGAGTACGGCGTCGTCGTCGACGAGGGCACCGGCGCGATCCTGACCGAGGAGACCGCACGGCTGCGGGCGCGCCGGCCGTAGCGGCGGGGCGTTCGTCGGCGATTTCGCGCAGGAAGGCCTTACCGGGGAAGAACGCCACGCCCGCCGCGGTCGCAGACCCGCTGATACGGGCAAGCGGCGACTTTGCGCCTCGATGCAGAGTCTGGCACGTCCAGTGCTCCATCCTCACGGCAGGCGAAATCATCGCCGAAGGAGGATTCGAGCCATGTCGAGCCCCAAGACCTTCATCGCGGTCGTGCTGGGATCGGTCGCGTTCACCCTTCCGATGGCGGCCGCACTCGCGGATCACGTCAAGGTGGGAGCCCCGGCGGCGACGACCACCGTCGTGGTCACGCCGACCGTGCCCGTTCCCGCGACCCAGACGCTTCAAGCCGACGAGATCAAGGCCGGGACCGTGCGTGCCAATACGATCTACGCCAACAAGATCGAGGCGGACGAGGTCCGTGGCGCCGTACACCAGACCGAGGGCGTGAAGGTGAAGGACAGCGAGGGCAAGATCCAGGCCCCCGAAGTCTCGGCGTCCATCATCTACGCCGACGAGATCACCGCGAACACCGTGATCGCCGACACGATCTACGTCCGCGACATGGACCGCCGCTAAGTCCGGGGTCAGGTCTTGCATTACGACAAATGTCGTAATGCAAGACCTGACCCCGCTTGATTCTGGTGGGGCGGGCGCGTAGGCTCGCGGGGTATGCGCGTCGCCCACGACCGGCTTCGTCGGATCACCGCCGAGATCATCGGCCGCGGCGGGAGCGAGCCCGCCGAGGCCGATCTGGTGGCCGGACACCTGGTGGACGCCAACCTGGCCGGCCACGACAGCCACGGCGTGAGCCTGGTCCCGCACTACGTGCGTCACCTACAGGCCGGCCTGGTCGTGCCCAATGCCGCCGCCAAGGTCATCAAGGACGACGGTGCGTTCCTGATGTTCGACGGTCAGCGGGGATTCGGGCGTCGGGTGGCCGGCGAGGCGATGGCTGCGGCCATGGCGCGCGCCCGCGAGACGGGCGTGGCGGTGATGACGCTGGCCAACGCGCACCACATCGGGCGCGTGGGCGCCTACGGCGAGATGGCGAGCGCGGCCGGCCTCGTGTCCATGCACTTCGTGAACGTGACCGACCATCGCGGGCTGGTGGCCCCGTACCGCGGGAGCGATTCGCGCTTCTCCACCAATCCGGTGTGCATCGGCATGCCCGGCACCGCCACGCAGCCGCCGCTGCTGCTCGACATGGCCACGAGCGGCGTCGCGCTCGGCAAGGTGCTGGTCGCGAAGCTGGCGGGCAAGCGGGTGCCCGAGGGCAATCTCATCGACTCGAAGGGCGCGCCCACTACGGACCCCGAGGTCATGTACCAGGAGCCGCACGGATCGCTGCTGCCCTTCGGCGCCCACAAGGGCTACGCGCTGGCCGTGCTCACCGAGCTGCTGGCCGGCGCCATGTCGGGCGGCGGCACCATCCAGCCCGACAACGCCCGCCGCGGCGGGATCGTCAACAACATGTTCAGCATCCTGGTCGACCCGGCGCGCCTGGCCGGGGTCGACTGGATGGGGCGGGAGATCGACGGCTTCGTGACCTACGTGAAGGGCTCGCCGCCCGCCGATCCCGCGAGCCCGGTGCTGGTGCCGGGCGACCCGGAGCGCCGCTCGCGCGACCTGCGAGGGCAGACCGGCATTCCGCTGGACAGCGCGACCTGGGAGGCGCTCCTGGCCGCCGGCGAAGCCATCGGGGTGCCGCGGAGCCGGACCGAGACGGTGGCCGCCCCGGTCCGGGACTAGCCGCCCCGGGGTCGCGGTTATCCGGTCGTCAGCATGCCCGAGGCGATGTTGATCGTCAGGGCGAGCAGCGCGACGTTGAACACGAACGAGACGATGCCGTGGGCGGTGACCGTCCGGCGGATCTCCCGGCTCGTGATCGCCACGTCGGACACCTGCGAGGTCATCCCGACCACGAACGCGAAGTAGACGAAGTCCCAGTAGTCGGGCGTGTCGTCGCCGCCCGGGAACGCCAGCCCTCCCGCCGACCCCTCGTCCTCGCCGTAGAACTCGTGGGCGTAGTGCAGGGCGAACATGGTGTGGACGAACGCCCACGACAGCAAGATCGTCACGACGACGAGGCCCAGCTGCGCGGGCTTCCGCTCGCCGCCGGTCCCGGTCAGCTGGGCCAGGATCGCGCCCAGGCTCGCCAGCCCGGCCGCCACCGTCAGCACGAGGATGACGCCTTGCCCCGCGTCCTCGCGGGAGGCCCGCTGGCGAATATCGCGCACGCGCGAGCGGAGCATCATCTCGAGCACGAGGATCAGGTAGAGCGTCACCGTGAGGTCCCAGCCCACGAGCAGCCGGGTGGCCGGACGCCAGTCCGTCGCCGCCGCGAAGACGATGAGGCACGCCAGCCCCAGCGCGAGCGAGGCGAACAGGCGAGGCCGCGACCACACGATGCGGTGGGGAAGGAAGCCGCGGCGTCGACGGTGACCCGGGGTCGACATGCAGTGCGCCCGACGATCCGGCCAAACCCCTGGCGTGTCAAGAGCGACGAGGTGCGGCTGTGCCTACAGAGACAACCCGCGCCGTCCCTCGCGCCTCGGGTCGGATCGGACTCGCGCCCGCCCGAGCCGGGCATGATGCCGTGCGCCGGCCCGCCACCGTCCGGCGCAAACGCGCGTCCTGGTGGAAGCGGCCGCGCTGGCATCACGGATGCTCTGTGGAATGGTAGCCGCGCCGCTCGGTGGGACGAGCGGCGGCCCGGCTCAGCATCCTCTCCAGCCTCGGAGGTGCCCATGGCGATCGATCAGGCGAAGCTCGACGCGCTCCTCGGCCGCGCAGTGGTCGACATCGGCGCGAACTTCCACGCCGCGCTGGTGGTCACCGGCGACCAGCTCGGCCTCTTCCGCGCGCTGCACGACATCGGGCCGGTCACCTCGGCGGACCTGGCCAAGCACACGAGCACGCACGAGCGGTACGTGCGGGAGTGGCTCGCCGCGATGGCCGCCGGCGGCTACGTCAGCTACGAGCGGGCCACCCAGGAGTTCTCGCTCTCGGACGAGCAGGCGATGGCCCTCATCGACGCCGATCTCCCCGGGGCGTTCCTGCTGGCCCAGGCCGCGGTGAAGTCGGGCGCGCGGATCACCGAGCTGTTCCAGACCGGCGAGGGCCTGGGCTGGCACGAGCACGACCCCGCGCTCTTCGAGGGCACCGAGCGGTTCTTCCGTCCCGGCTACACCGCCAATCTCGTCTCGCGCTGGATCCCCGCCCTCGACGGCGTCGCGCTGAAGCTGGAGTACGGCGGGCTGGTCGCGGACGTCGGCTGCGGGCACGGCGCCTCCACCATCCTGATGGCGCGGGCCTACCCGCGGTCGCGCTTCGTCGGCTTCGACTACCACCGCGCGTCGATCGATCGGGCGCGCGAGGCCGCGCGGCGCGCCGGCGTCGACAACCGCGTGACCTTCGAGGTGGCGGGCGCCACCGACTATGCGGCCGCCGGCTACGACCTGGTGGCGTTCTTCGACTCGCTGCACGACATGGGCGATCCGGTCGGGATCGCGCGCCACGTCCGCCGGTCGCTCGCGCCCGGCGGCACCTGGCTCCTCGTCGAGCCGTTCGCGCACGACCGGCTGGAGGACAATCTCAACCCGGTCGGCCGCATGTACTACGCGGCCTCCACGATGCTCTGCACGCCGAACTCCCTGTCCCAGCCCGTCGGGGCCGCGCTCGGCGCCCAGGCCGGGGAGACCCGCCTCCGGAACGTCGCCACCGAGGCCGGCTTCACGCGGTTCCGGCGCGCCGCCGAGACGCCGTTCAACCTCGTCTTCGAAGCACGGGGCTGAGCGGCGGGGTGACGGCGAGGGGCGGTCGCAGCAGCGACCGCGACCGCTCCTCGTCGCTCGCCTCGTAGCCCGCGCGCGCCGCTGCCTTCTCCCTGCCGGCCGGACCGGCCGCCTTGACACCCCACCCGGGCCGAGTAGACTCGGCAGCGTCGCGGCGAGAACCGACCACTTTCGGACGGCCAACGAAGCACTACCGAACGAAGGCATCACGGAAGGAGTGGCGCTCATGCCCCACCACACGCCCGCACCGTCGTCTCGCGTCTCCCGTCGTCGCTTCCTGGCCGGCGCCGGCGTGGCCGCCGGCGTGGCCACCTTCGGCCGGGCGCCCGCGGTGATCGGCCAGCAGGTGCGCGAGCTGCAGGTCTGGCACACCGAGGTCGAGCCGCAGACGGTCAAGGTCATCCAGGACACCTCGATCGCCGAGTTCGAGAAGAAGTTCCCCGGCTTCAAGGTCAAGCAGCAGGCGCTGGGCTGGGGCGATCTCAACACCAAGCTGCTCGCGGCCCTCGCGGCGGGCAGCCCGCCCGATCTCACGCATCTCAACCCGTTCATGACCGCGTCGCTCTACACCAAGAACCTGCTGCGGCCCATGGACGAGCTGATCCGGTCGGTGGGCGAGAGCGACATCCACGAGGCCACCCGCAAGCTGCAGTTCTTCGACGGCAAGTACTACGGCATCACCCACGCGATGGGCGCGACCTACTTCTGCGAGCGGCGCGATCTCCGGGTGAAGAAGGGCATCAAGGCGCCCGAGACGTACGCCGACATGCTGAGCCTGTGCGCGGCCCTGACCGAGGACGGGCGCTACGCCTTCCAGATGCCGGGGGAGAAGCTGTACATGGGCTTCGTGCACCCGGCGGAGTGGCTGGCCGGCAACGGCGGCTCGTGGGTGGACGCCAAGACCTGGCGCCCGCAGCTCAACAGCAAGTCGATGCTCGAGATCCTCGACTACCTCCAGAAGCTGAACAAGTTCCAGTCCCAGGGCTGGTCGGGACAGAAGTATCTCGACACCCAGGCCGCGCTCGCCACCGGCAAGATCGCGATGAGCTATCTCTCGGGCGCGCGGGCCATCGGCTACATCGAGAAGTACGCCCCCGAGAACATGCGCGACCCCGAGCACTTCATGCCCTTGCTGCGGCCGCACGGGCCGTCCGGCAAGATCGGCATGTCGGCGCTGGACGGGGAGAACTGGGCGGTGTTCAGCCAGTCCAAGTACCCCAACGAAGCGCTCGAGTTCCTGCGCCTCTTCTACAAGAAGGACTACTACATGCAGTACTGCCACTCGGTGCCGATCCACCTCACTCCGATCTTCAGCTCGATGCTGAACGACCCGGCCTATCTGGCCAACGAGCGGATCAAGAAGTGGAAGGCGTGGCACGAGGTGGTGCTCACCGGACTCAAGGGCAACCGGTTCCTGCCGCTCGGCTTCACGCGGCCCGAGGACAACCTCCTGCCCTTCCTGGCCGAGCTGGACGGCTCGAGCATCGTGGCCGACATGGTGGTGGAGGTCATGGTGGGCGGCAAGAATCCGAAGGCGGAGGCCGACCGCGCCCAGAAGCGCGCCGAGGAGCTGCTCACCCAGCTCGGTCACAAGCGCTGGTCGTAACCGCGGGTCCCGGGCGGGGCGAGTGAGGCAGAGCGCCGTCGTCGGCTGGCTCCTCCTCGCCCCGTCGGTGCTGCTGCTGGGCGGGCTGGTGGTCTTCCCCGTCCTCTACAACATCTGGCTGAGCCTGTTCGACAAGCACGCCTTCATGCCGGTGCAGACCTTCGTCGGCCTCCAGCACTATCGCTACTTCGCCCACGACCCCGAGTTCTGGACCAGCTTCTACTACGGCAGCGTCTACGCGGGCGCGACCATGGTCTTGCAGCTGGGCGTCGGCGTGCCGGCCGCGCTCCTCTTGAACGAGGCCTTTCGCGGCCGCAACCTCCTGCGGGGCGTCGTCCTGTTCCCGTACATGATCCCCACCATCGTGGCGGTGATCCTCTGGAAGTGGCTGCTCAACGATTCCTACGGCCTCGTCAACTATCTCCTGGTCAGCGCGGGCGCGGTGCGGGCTCCGGTGGCGTGGCTCGGGCCCGACTACATCATGACCGCGTTGATCGTCACCAGCGTGTGGCAGTTCTTCCCGTTCGTGGTGGTGACCTACCTGGCGCGGCTCCAGACGATCGCCCCCGAGCTGTACGAGGCCGCGACGGTGGACGGGGCCTCCGCGTGGCGGCGATTTCTCCACGTGACCCTGCCCCAGACCGCGAGCGTGCTCTTCGTCATCGTGCTCCTGCGCAGCATCTGGATGTTCACCAAGTTCGACACGGTGTGGCTCCTCGCCGGCGACGGCGGGGTGAGCCGTTACATCCGCACCCTGCCGGTGTACGCCTACGCGCGCAGCTTCACCTACCTGCAGGCCGGCATGGGGGCGGCGCTGGCCGTGATCATGTTCGCGATGCTGCTGGTGGCCACCGCGGTGTACTTCCGCATGTTCC